>VOFF01000195.1_pt1 | contig 232000 bp, 339 predicted proteins | sample 5384061 | NCBI WGS metagenome assembly VOFF01 (sample SAMN12384725, study PRJNA508395) | human gut metagenome | isolation source: healthy gut E | host: Homo sapiens | reverse complement strand
TTGGGGATTCCGGTATCAGTATTTATTGACATGGCATATAGACAGGTTATTATGAGAGATGGAGTCCCTTTCTCATTAGAAATCCCGAGTACTTTGACAACTAGAGATGCATTATCAAAAAGAGGAATTTGATACCATTATGCAGACTGGTCTTGCGCAGGCAAAGGCAGATGACTCTTTGGCAATGGATGATGCATTTAACCAGTTAAAAGCGGAGATTTAATGTGTATGGATAAAAAGTACGAAGTAGATCAGTTGCGAGCATTGATGAATATGGATTATAAATCAGAGTAATGATGACTTACGCCCAACATGCTCCCAATTTACGCCCAAAAGGGAAAAAAGGGTGTAAATTAGGGTGAAATATGAAATGCTGTTGTATAAAATATAAAGTAATATAGGTGCATAAAGGGCTATAAAATAGATTTGTTGATCTTCTCGACAATGAAGATCATTGGTGGCGTAAAGGCTGAAAATGGCGTAAGTTCTAAGCCTTCAGAAGAGGTAAAAGCTGAGCCAGAGAAGATTGATTTCTCTAATGTAAAGATTGAACCTTTATTTGAGGAAGAAGTAGACTTCGATACATTCAGCAAGTCAGATTTCAGAGCTGTTAAGGTAAAAGAGTGTGTAGCAGTTCCTAAGTCAAAGAAATTATTACAGTTTACTTTAGATGACGGAACAGGCACAGACCGCACTATTTTAAGCGGAATCCACGCTTATTATGAGCCAGAAGAGCTTGTTGGAAAGACACTTATTGCCATCACAAATCTTCCACCTAGAAAGATGATGGGAATTGAATCTTGTGGTATGTTACTTTCAGCAGTAAACAATCTTAAGGATTCAGAGGATGTCATAATTCCGATTGCGGAAGAGACTGGAAAATGTTATTCTTATCATAGGCAGTGGAGCTTTCTTAGTTCAGTTGTTTCGTGTGGTAACTTAACAATAACGGATTATGGAAAGTAATTCCACTGCTTTTTTAATAAAAATAAAACTGCGCCACAGCCTTGGCAGGCCATCGCGCAGCGATTTTGTTCAATCGTTATTTGTAGAGAGGAGATGATTGATAAATGAGAATTGCTGCGTATCAATTTGCTGTATCTGGAAATATTAGTGAGAATTATAAAGAAATAGAAAAAGCAATATATATCGCAAAAACTGAAAATGTTCGGTTGCTTATATTTCCAGAATGTTCATTAACAGGGTATCCTCCGAGAAATATATCTAATGCGTCATGTGTTGATTTTAATCTTGTTCAGATAATGTGTGATAAACTTCAATCAATAGCTAACAAAAATGACATTTCCTTTATTATTGGAACTATATTTAAAGAAAAAGAAATATACAATAGAGCAATGTTGTTTCAGCCTAATAGTCAAATTGAGTTCTATGATAAGCGTGCCTTGTGGGGATGGGATAAGGATAATTTCACAAAAGGCAGTAACAATGGAATATTTGAAATGGAAGGGATAAAATTTGGAATAAGAATTTGTTTTGAAATCAGATTTCCTGAATTCTTTCGAGAACTATACAAAAGAAATACAGATATAAATCTAGTTCTATTTTATGATGTAGCAGATATAGATGATAACGAAAGATATAACATGATTAAAGGACACTTACAAACTCGAGCAGTTGAAAATGTTACTACCACTATTTCTGTAAATGCTATTTCACCATTTCAAACGGCTCCGACAATGGTCTGGAAAATCGGGTCAGTGTATAAAAAGAATGTGTTAGAAATAAACCGGAACTATTGATTTATGATTTTGAAAAGACTGTTAATGATTTCGGGGAAAATGGAAGAACATCAATATCTGATATGTTGATTGAATAGAGTGCGATTGATGTTTCAAGACAATGAATTGGTTAACTTCCAGTTGTGCGCCCAGCTAAGGGTGTGTAGTCAAGCCGGTGGGATTCCGGTTTATCCAAGGTTTAGCCAACCAGATAATAGCGAGTCTTGGGATGATGCCGGTAACGGCATCTGACAAGCGTAGACAGCAAGAAAGCAGGGTTGAATAGTGATTGAGCTTCGAAACGTTAACTTCAGTCGGTCGACGTCTTAACTGGTGCGGAAGACAATATCATGTAATGCGATATGGCGAGTGTTATGTGGCACTGCGGAGTCAGAGAACCAATCATGTTTTACATTGTGAATACACATCAACTGGGGAGAACCTGCCATTTCTCGAAGAAGAGTATGAAATTGCAACTGAAAACGGAGTATTTCAAATGAATGGTAGGTGGTCGGACAATCCCATAGTACTGTAGAAAACCTGGTGTACATTCTGCCCAATGGGAACAATGACGGGTATCTGTAAATTAAAAAATAATGAAAAGAAGTAATACTATAAGGTGATTCATAAAAGGCATATGTCAAAAACGTTATTGACATATGCCTTTTATAGGGCTATTATATAAGAAAAGCGAGAAAGGAGCAGTTTATGCCGAGACCAGTAAAATGCAGAAAAGTCTGCCATTTTCCCAATGTTTTAGAATTCCTTCCGGCAGATGATACGGAGAAAAAAGCACCCATTGTTCTGACAGTAGATGAGTATGAGACAATTCGTCTTTTGGACAAGAAAGGTTATAGTCAGGAGCAGTGTGCAGCATCTATGCAAATCGCAAGAACAACTGTTCAACGAATTTACGAGATTGCCAGGAAGAAAATAGCAGATGCACTCATTGATGGACATCCACTCAGAATCGAGGGCGGGGATTTCAGAATTTGTGATGGTCAGAGCAGCAACTGCAGCTTTGGAGGATGTTACAAACAGGAAATTTACAAAAAATATGCAGAAGAAAAAGGAGAAGGTATCATGAGAATAGCAGTAACATATGAAAATGGACAGATTTTCCAGCACTTTGGACACACAGAGACATTTAAGATTTACGATGTAGAGGAAGGAAAAGTAGTACATTCAGAAGTAGTAGATACGAATGGAAGCGGACATGGTGCATTGGCGGGAGTTCTTAATGCATTGAATGCAGATGTTTTGATCTGTGGCGGAATCGGAGGCGGCGCACAGACAGCGTTAGCGGCAGCCGGCATTAAGCTTTTTGGAGGAGTTTCCGGAGATGCGGATGAAGCAGTAGAAGCGTTTATCAATGAAACACTCGATTATAATCCGGATGTTAAGTGTTCTCATCACGAGCACAGCCACGGGGAAGCAAAAAAGATATTGCTGCTGACTTGAAAAAGTAAATTCCAGTGCAAGAGTAAATTCCATCGGCTTTTAAATTTTGCTGATTTTGCAGGAGTTTTTAACAAAATCTCTTGCTTTCTGTTATAATTAAGCTAGCTTATCGAAATTTTGTTGTTTTTATGGCATGAAAAACAGGCTACTGGAATTCGGTGTGTCAGACTAAATTCCACCAGCCACATTTAAAAAATGTGAAATGTTTACTTCCAGTCTGACAGCAGATTTCGATCAGTTAATTAGTTACTTCTTAAAGCGTATCAGCTTAGGCGTTAAATTGACTTCATCTGGTGAAATCGGCTTGAGCTGAAAGGCTTTAAGAACATCTTCTCCAAGTGTTTCCAGGGCAGCATCATACGGCGTTTTGCCACCAAGGCTTTCTCTTGGAGTAGAGTTTATGTGATTCACAATAAGATTGACATCCCATTGGGTTAGAAATTCAAAGGATGTTCCTTTAGGCAATATCATGCGGAGCATGGTATGCGCCTGTTCGATGGTTCCTTTTTGTCCGCTACGCATTGGATCACAGTAATAAATGCTGCTTCTTTGTATGCCGGTAATTCCAGTTTCTAATTCTTCTGGGTTCCCAAATTCAGAGCCACGGTCGGTTAAGATATTTTTAAAAACAGATGTAAATTCATACGTTCCCATACGTTTTTCCAAACGGTCAAATACAGCACGGACAGCACCTTTTGTGCACCGGTTAATAAGAAATGCAAGAAACAGTTTTTCCTCTGTAAAGAATCATGGTTAACAGCGTTTTCTGGGAGTCCCTTGATGACTTTACTGTGTCCATTTGTACATAAGAATTTAATTCCAAAGAACAGAAGTCTGCATAGGTTCTGTTGGTAAATACTTCGCGGTCTTTGATCTGTGTTTTGTGGCACTTTCTTGGTTTGAATTTTGCCTGCCTTTTCAGATCCACATTTCTGGCTGTGAACAGTCCCTTATCGATGTATGTGTACATGGAGCGGACAGACATATCCAGTTCCGGATGATTGATCAGGATCTGATAGGGTGACTGTCCCTGTGCGATCAACGGAGTAACAATCTGGTCTTTTTGGTGCAGCTGATGCCGGGCCATATTTATCCCGGCACGGGAACTACTTAATCATTCGCGGTACTTACGGTCGGCAAAAAAACGGCATCATAGCGGTATATATGGGCAATGGTACAATGATTGATTTTCATTGGACAGCCATTACATACATAAGGCGCCTTATCAAGTCTGCAGCACAGTTCCTTTTCGAAATCCTTACAGGTTTGGTTGCAGGTTGGACAGGATGTACATTTAATACCGCAGAGCATGATTTTTCCACAGGCATTTGTTTTTTACAGTGATAGCGGTGTACACAAAAGTTTTTGGCATTATAGAAAGTTCCTTTGTGGTACCAGTCAGAAAGGCGTCGTGATTTAACCTCTTTTGAGATGGTTGTAGGATCTTTACAAAGGAATGCCGCAATGTCTTTAAGTCGCACCTTTGGATAATTCGTTTTCGATGTAGATACGGTCATTAAGTGTTAGATGTTTCTGGTTTCCAGGGATATATTTACTCATGATAATTCTCCTTCTACTGTTGTCAGAAGGAACTTTTACAATAACACTGATGTATGAAAGAGTAAATATCTACTGTGCAGGACTAAATTCTACCGCCCTGTAGGGCAGTGGAATTTAAAATTTCATTTTAGGAGATAAAGACGGATTCATGGAAGTACTAGATGGTGAGCTTCCATTTGACTAACCCGAAGTAAATGGTTGGAGAGGTTGTCTTGTGTCAGGACAGCCTCTTTTCCGTTTTGTAGAAGATATCAAAAATTACAGGTATTTAACCTAATGAAATCGTGATATAATCAAAATATGTTTAGATGAAAAATTTGGAGGCGTTTATGGGCGTAAGTTATAACAGATTATGGAAAATGCTCATAGATAAAAATATGAAGCGGATAGAGATGCAGTACCTTACCGGGATCAGTGGTAATATTCTTGCTCGAATGGGAAAAAATCAGTATGTCTCAATGGAAACGATTGAGAAAATCTGCAAGAAACTGGACTGCACCGTTGATGAGATGATGGAGTTTACAGATGAAAAGTAACAGGAGGGTGCCACAATGATAGATACACAGCAAAGAGCAGCGGCGAAAGCATTTGCGAAAAACTGGAAAGACCGTGGATATGAAAAAGGCGACAGCCAGATTTTCTGGGTGGAGCTTCTGACAACGGTATTTGGTGTAACGGAAATATCACAGTTTATTTCCTTTGAGGATCAGGTACATCTTGATCACGCCAGTTTTATTGACGGGTATATTGAGAAAACTCATGTCATGATTGAACAGAAAAGTATCAACAAGAGCCTGACGGCTGCTATCCGGCAGTCTGATGGCTCTATGCTGACACCCTTTGAACAGGCAAAAAGATATTCTTCTGAATTGCCGTATTCAAAAAGACCAAGATGGATTGTTACCAGTAATTTCCAGTCATTCTATATTTATGACATGGAAAAGCCGGGCGGTGATCCGGAGATTATCCGGTTGGAAGATCTGGAAAAAGAATACTATCGTTTACAATTCCTTGTGGATGAGGGAAATACAAATCTTCAGAGGGAAATGGAAGTTTCTATTGCCGCAGGTGAAATTGTAGGGTTACTGTATGATGCACTGGCAAAACAATATGTTGATCCGACAACAGAGCGTGCAATGAAAAGCCTGAATATCCTTTGTGTCAGAATGGTATTCTGTCTTTATGCAGAGGATGCCGGCATTTTTGGCCAGCATGGCATGTTCCATGATTATCTGGAAGAATTTGATGCAAGAAAAATGAGAAAAGCGATGATTGAACTTTTCCAGATTCTTGATACAAAGCTGGAGGACAGAGATCCTTATCTGAAAGATGATAACCCGCAGCTTGCAGCTTTTCCGTATGTGAATGGTGGACTTTTTGCAAATGAAGATATTGAGATTCCACCGTTTACGGATGAAATCAGGAATTTATTGTTGGAGAAAGCTTCAGCAGATTTTGACTGGTCAGAAATCAGTCCGACTATATTTGGTGCGGTATTTGAGAGTACGTTGAATCCTGAGACAAGACGCTCTGGCGGTATGCACTACACCAGCATTGAAAATATTCATAAAGTCATTGATCCACTGTTTCTGGATGATTTGAAAAATGAACTGAAAGAAATTCAGCAGATAACGGTTCAGAGAACAAAAGATAAAAAGCTGAGGGATTTCCAGACGAAGCTGGCAAATCTCCAGTGGCTTGATCCGGCATCTGGAAGTGGAAATTTCCTTACAGAGACATACATCAGTATCCGTCGATTGGAGAATGAAGTCATAAAAAAGAATTGCAGAGAGGACAGATTACTTTTTGGATTTGATGAATCCTCACCAGATCCATGTTTCTATTGATCAGTTTTATGGAATTGAGATCAATGATTTTGCTGTCACAGTTGCAAAGACAGCGTTGGATTGCGGAATCACAGATGATGAAAGAGACGGAAGACATCGTTCACATGAATCTGGATTTTCTGCCGTTGACGACAAATGCGTTTATTGTAGAAGGCAATGCACTAAAACTGGACTGGGAAAGTATTGTTCCTAAAATGCAGTTATCTTATATCATGGGTAACCCACCATTTGTAGGAACTAAAAATATGAACACTGAGCAGAAAAAAGGATGCAAAATTAGTTTTATCAGATTGGAAAAACTATGGAACCTTGGACTACGTTTCTTGCTGGTATAAGAAAGCCGCAGATTTTATTAATAATACGTTGATACATTGTGCCTATGTTTCTACCAATTCAATATGTCAGGGTGAACAAGTTGCAAATTTATGGGAACCACTTTTTAAAGCAGGTGTGAAAATTGATTTTGCACATAGAACTTTTCAGTGGGATAGCGAAGCTAGTTTAAAGGCACATGTACATTGCGTAATAGTCGGATTTAGCCAGGTGGGTGGAAATGTAAAGAAAATATTCTCTGATGGAAGAATGACATTAGCAAAAAATATAAATCCATATCTTGTTGATGCGGATAATGTTTTCATTGTAAGTAGAAAAACGCCAATTTCTGATGTACCTAAAATGTATATTGGCTGTGAGATGAAAGACGATGGAAACTATGTTATGACGGAAGATGAAAAAATACATTTCTACAAAATGAGCCGCAGGCGGAAAAATATATACATCCTTATATGATGGGAAAAGATTTTATTGCGAGAAAATCGAGATATTGCCTTTGGCTGAAAGATATATTGCCATCGGAGTTAAAAAAATATCCTAAAATTATGGAACGTGTAAAGAACGTTCGTGAATTTCGATTAAGTTGTCCAAGTCCTGATACTAATCATTATGCTGACAAGCCGACATTTCCAGTTCGACTCCGATATTATAGCGAAGACAGAATAAATCCGGCGTTAGCATTACCGAAAGTATCTTCACAAAATCGAAGATATATTCCGATGGAAGTAATCGATGCTGATGTTATTGCTGGAAGTAAATTGTTTTTTGATACCGGACATTTCTCTGTATCATTTTGGTGTATTGACATCGAATGTTCATATGGCGTGGATGCGAACAGTTTGTGGCAGATTAAAGAGCGATTATAGTTATGCAAGTAATGTGGTATATAATACATTTCCATGGCCAGAGCCGACCGATCAGCAACGGCAAAAATCGAACAGACTGCACAGGCAATCCTTGATGCCAGAGCATTATATCCGGACAGCAGTCTAGCAGATCTTTATGATGAATTGACTATGCCGCCGGAACTGCGAAAAGCACATCACCAGAATGATATGGCAGTCATGCAGGCATACGGATTCACAAAAGGCAGTGAAGCCTATAAAAGCGAAGCTGCATGTGTTGCAGAACTTATGCAAAGATATCAGAAATTGTGTGAGGAACAGAAATAGTAAGCAGAAAAGTTGAAAAATAAAAACACTGAGAAAATAGAGTTTCTAAAATAGTATATTTTGATGAAGCTGCTGCACAAGATTATGTTGATGTTACCAATACATGTGATGGTTGATAATCTGGTGAATTCCTTTGAGAAGGCATTAGAAAATCTTGAACAGGAAAATGTGCCAATGAGAAGACACAGAGGAAGGTAATAGAGGGGCAGTATAAGCTGCTCCTTTTTTACTGTCCGATATATAGAATGCGTGGTATAATTTAGGTAAAAACAAGGATTAGGTAAAAAATTGAAATATATAGATGCGAGAAATATGGAATCGCTAAATCAAGGTGTGATGAAAGTATTAAATATTACAAAGGGCGACATGATACAAATGTTTGATTCCATATATTCGGATACAGAAAAAGAACCTTGGAAATGGGTTGAGGATTTTTTGTCAGATTATATTGTGGACGAGGAACTCGAATATATACAAATGTACCATTTGTCACGAAGACTAGATGGCACAGACATTCATGTAAATCAGAACTTGAAACAATTATTATTGGAGAGCTCGCCATTATCTATGTTCTTCCGCAAATATAAAGTGACTTTTTACAGATAATGAAGGGCATATAGATATGTATTACAAGGGAATGATACAACCACTTCATAATGAGTATTTATATGATAGAGGGAATATGTACTATCTTAGATCTAGGCTAAGCTATAATAAAGTGCAAGATTTTTGTGTTAATGGATTTGTATTTAGATCACATTTGGAACAAAATTTTATTTTTTTCAACTCTAGCATATTGCCCAGAATTGGTTCAAAATATAGAATGGCTTTTAAATATTGATGGAATGGCAAGAGAGTATTATGAAAATAGTAAGTATTATTGCATTGAATATTTAATTCCGCTTTCTGAAGTGATATTTGACATGAATTATCCACCTGATTCAATACAAGAAAAAAACTAGGGTATTTCTTGAAAAGGCAATATTAAGGTTATATGATAATTGGAGAGATGGATCATTTGTTTGTGATGATAATTTAATTTTGAGATTATCTGACGATGCTGAGATTAAGCCAGAGTGGTTTGTTAATGCAGAACAATTAAATTATTAGGTAATATAGAATTTTTTAGTGCTTTTTCAATTCGGCACACGCATGTGCCGAATTACAATAGGAGGAATTGTATGCTGATAAATAATGATGAGTACTTAGAACTATTTCATAAAATTATAGATTGCATTAAAACGAGTCAATATAAAGTTGTGGTAGATGCAAATTTAACATTGTTGCATAGAAACTGGAGAATCGGTACATTTATCAATGAAAATAATAATTGGGGAACAAAATTTTTAGATAATCTGTCAAAAGATATTAAAAGTGAATTTCCAGATTCAACAGGTTATTCGGTTCGAAATTTAAGAGATATGAAAAAATTTGCATCAATATTTGAAGAAGATGATATTGATGAATATGGATTGGCAGGAATAACTTGGTATCATCACAAAGCACTTATGGGTAAGGCAAAGACCAAGGAGGCATATATTTGGTATGCGGAAGACCATTCAGAACGGATGGTCACATAATACACTAAAAATGCAACTGGATTATGATTTATATTCCAGACAAGTTGAGACTCCTAAGCTGCAAAATTTTAATGGGGTATTGCCAAGTGAACAGAGTGAACTTGCTTTTACAGACAATGAAAGATCCATATATCTTTGACTTTGTAAGATTTAGGGAAGGAATGATTGAGAGGGATATTGAATCGGAACTTGTTGCCAATGTGAGAAAGCTTTTATTAGAACTTGGAACGGGATTTGCGTTTGTTGGGGAGCAATATGAATTGAATGTTGGGGAAAGGGATTTTTTTACATAGATCTCCTTTTTTACAATTTTAAATTGCATTGTTTTGTAGCTGTTGATTTAAAAACAGGAGAGTTCACACCAGAAATGGCGGGTAAGATGAATTTTTTATTTATCAGCATTGGATAACGAAGTTAAGAGTGAGTTGGACAATCCATCAGTGGGACTTATTTTGTGTAAAAATGAGAATCGGTTAGTAGCAGAGTATGCTTTAAAAGATATGACTAAGCCGATTGGTGTTAGCGAATACAAGTTATTTGATGATCTTCCAAATGAGCTGCAAGAAGCATTACCAACAGCAGAAGATATTGAGGCAAGGATCATAAAAAAAAATATGAGTGTGAATAAAACGGCACACGCGTGTGCCGTTTTAAAATTGTATCTAAATACTTAGTGTTCCCCCCTTGGGAGTTCGGGCATAGGGGGCTAGGGGGGTAGGGAATGGTACAAGAAGAAAAACAGAATAAAGTAATTTGCTAGAAAACAGGCTAAAACTCTAACAAAATCAAAGGAATCTCCAAGAACGAAAAAAAAAGTTTTTGGAGATTTTTTCGCATTTTTGTAATCAGCTTTATTTTTGCCCCAAGTACTTAATGTAAGGAGCAACAGGGATGTATTACAATTTTTCCTTTGATCAGTACATTTGTTACGAGATAGAAGAGGGAATAGTAAAGGTTACAAGCTACAACGAGCCAGGAGGAAACAGGACTGTTTCCATTGGATCGGTGGGAAGTGTGAGAAATCCAAAAGGTGAGCTTGTTACAGAAACATCAGCCTATGGAAGAGTACGATTCGATATCAAGAGTGTGTTGAATCAAGATAATTTAATAACTCAACTTTCCCAGCAGATACTTTCGAGTAAAGCCTGAATAAATCTGGCTTGGGATGCAATCCATTCGGTTACTTTACTTTTCAGTACAGATGTGATATCTGCAGAAAGCGTTGACATATGTTCCACAAACAGAGCCATAAGGCTCTGCAGTGCATTGGTTAAATCCATGTTCTGGATATCCTCACAGTACATGAAAAACAGTTCACCATAACTTTTCTGGTCATTCTGGTTTCTGCGGATCCATTCCAGAATGATATATCGTGTAAATACAATGGTTGTATGGCTTACCATTGCACCATAACTACGGCTCTGGAATCCCGAACCTAATTTCAGGAAGGATTTTGATGCCTTGAAAAAGCATTCACTTTTTTATTACGGTTGCGTACAAATACAATCTTAACCGGAATCCCGGTTTTGGTCGTAACAATAACAAAGGGAACCAAAGATATTTCCGGCACCGGAAAAATCAACGAATTTTTTCAGCCCTGGAAGCGTATATTGTCTGCCATTATAGGTATAACGTTGTTTCAGCTGCTTTACCATGCCGATTGCATGGATTCCTATATCCAGAATGTTTTTAAGCATTGGCTCTGTGGTAAACCAGGTATCCATAAGAACATAATCAGCCTTTATTCCGACAGTGAGCGCATTCCGGATAAGCTGGATGGCAGCATCCGTTTTATGCATCATACTTGATTTACGGAACTTATAGATGTTTGTCCGGTGGTCAATGTTATCTGAAACTTCATTATAACGGTTGCTTTCAGAGGCTGAAGACAGCAGATTGAAACCTGTCGGGATAAAACTGTACCCGTCTGACCAGCCAAGCGTAAGCAGGGTAAAACCTTTCTGGAACTTATGTTCCACATGGTCATAAACGCGTGCCAGCAGTTCTGCTTTTTTACTGCGGTTACGCTTGATCACTGAGTCGTCCAGAATCAGAACGTTTACCCTTTCCGGACATGTAAGCCTGTCAAAAGCGGAGATCACTTTTACTGCAGGAAGCATCAGAAAACGGCTCCAGTTGTAGGATGCTTCATTTAGGAATCGATACGAATCATTGTTCGGGTGATTTAATGCTGAATTTTCCAAATACACGAAAAAAATGGGTAAATTATGATAATGTGTGCAAGATGTATTGATTTTTACGAAAATATTTTCTGTTTAATTACCCAGAAAATGCGTATATAATATCCTTATAAGGAGGCAGGATCATGGATAATGCAGAATTGAGAAAAATTATAGATCAGTATGTAGATGACAGATATTACGATAAGGATAAACTTTTACAGTATCTTTCAATGCACCAAATGGTGGGTACAGAGATTTTCGATTATGTAGATAAGAAGTCATTACCTGGAGGCAAACAAGCGCATAGTAGATACTTGGACTCGGATAGTGGCTATTATCCATTACACAAAGAATCATTTATAGATCGAATGCCATTTTATTTTTATATGCCAGATATAGATGATTATCATGATGGTGGATGCCTTGATTGGTTGTTTGGAGAATTGAGGGTACAAGAGCAACAGCTGGGAGTATATAAATCTTTGGATTTGCTTGAAGATTTTTATCAAGACCTCAGATATTTATTCTATGAAAAGAAAATATCTTTGAAGGACATTTTTAATTATACACTTCACCAGGCAGGGCATATTGAGAGTGGATTATTCACGATGTGGGTAGATTATCTTCATATTCGAGATGACTATAAATTAGAGTCGGATATTATGCCAGATCGTTTAATTACGGAATTCAACCGAGCATTAATAGCAGCAGGTAAAGAGCCTGAAATCTATAATATTTTGTATGATATAAGAGATGGAATGTTTGTACGAAATGATATGCGATTGGAATTCCCTGGAATTTTCCCATGTGATGAGGATGGCAATCCAATTATGGAATGGATCAGCTTGAGAATAAAAAATGCAAAAAAAAATATATTCTGCACATGCGAGAAGTCAAAGAAAGGAATTTTATATGTTCAGATTACGCCTGAAACGGTGATTGATGCCTTTGATGTACAGTGCGAATTAGAGAATGACGATGATTGTTGGGTAAGAGCATACACAGGACCGATGGCAACAGAGTTTGATTATGAGGCTCTGAAAAATTATAGAAACGTTTTTGGGATTGAAGCAGCAGGAGGTTGCGGATGCAATTGGAGCTAATGTACGAACATACCAGAAGTGGGAAAGCGGAGAAACTACACCAGATGGTACGAATTTACTGCGTTTGATGAATTGGCTGAATATCCCAAATGTTCATGAAGTTACAAAGTGGAAATAAAATGTTGCGTGAACATTGACAACACGCAACAACAACAATGCTATAATTATTGCATGGAGGTGAGCTGTATGCAACAGAAGAAGCTAGCGAAAGTAAATCCTTTCCCAGATTACATAAGAGTGAGTGATCCAAATATGGAGCTCTTATCAGCTTATACAATTTTGGCAAAAGGAGAAGATCGTTCTCTAAATGATTTTGCGAAGGACTGCGGTGTAAGTACATCGACGCTTTCCAGACTAATCAACAAGAAAAATAATAAGCCGAATTCAGATTCACTTATTTCAAAGATTATCGAAAATATTGATCCAAATAGTGAAGTTACAGAGGATATGATTCTTTCAGCGCATGGCTTGGCAAAAAGTTAGAGTTGAAGATGGTATTGTTCCAGAAGACACATCTGAGATTGTTAAAGAGGCATCAAAGCACTTTAAGAATAGACAAGCAATGATCGAAGAGCTTTGCAGAGATATTATGGTATTTGATTTGCATAGCAAGGGCTATAAAGCGAATTACAATGTAGAGTATAACTTTCGGGATAACATCATTTTGAGCACAAAAGAATTAAGATACGCAGCGGATTTCTCAATAGAAACAGATGCATTCGAAGGCGTTACAAAATGGGCGTTTGATGTATATGTAGGACATCACAGACCATTGATGCATAAATTGTCATGGTTGTTTGGGGCAGCATACATTGATTCTCCATTGAAAAATGGAATTAAAGTAAGCTTGATTCTGACAGATGCAGATGAATTTAATAAAGCAAAATCGTGCTTCAAACACGGAACCAAAGATTTATTCAAATGTGGAATATATAAAGGATCGTGTGATGCAATATCAGATGAAAAAAGCGGAGGATTTAGTTCTAAGATTAGGCGAGGTGCTGAAACGACACGAACTCTGTGGAAGAGGTGGTGTGAAATACTTTTTGGATCAGTGGAATTTACTTAATGAGAAGTATTCTAAGTAAAATATTAGTAAAAAGATAGCCCTAGTGTTGTGTAACACCAGGGCTATCCCTGTCGAAGAATGGAAGTCCAGTTACTTTTCTGATAGAGAAATCGGACTATGATTACAGTCTGCTTTTCTTCATCAATCGTATAAAAGGCAAGGTAATTATTGATTATCGCAAAACGAATGCCCCAGCTTGCCAGTACCGGATCATCTACCAGACAAAACTTCTGTGGCAGGTCGGCTAGTGAGCCTATCTGCTCAGTCGCAGCATCTAACAGATTATCTGCGGCATCAGGATTTTTGAGGGTAAATTCGATGTAATCCGCAGCACGCATAATATCGTGTTCTGCGGTGGAAGTGATATGAACCTGATAGCTCATCGGTTGCGGCGGCTCCTGATATCAGCCATAGCTTCGGAAAATGGTCTGGTGTTGCCTGTGGCAATATCGTCCATTCCTTCCTTGATCTGGCTGTAAAGTTCAAAGCGGCTGGTCAGTTCTTCGTAGGTTTCAATGCTCATGACGGCAAGGTCGCCTTTTCCATTCTTTGTGATGAAAACTGGTTCAGGATAATTATGACAAAATGTAGAAATTTCATTGTAATTATTCCTTAAATCAGCACTTGATTTGATTGCTGGCATAAAAACACCTCCTCATTCCATAACAAAAATTATACACAAATTTTGTTATGGAGTCAATGGATATACCATTAGTGTTAGCAGGATAAACACAACTATTCATATGTATCTGACCGTGAGGTCGGGGAACAGACCCGTTGGGTGATGTTCCCGTTGGGCTTTCACTGCTGCATACATAGCGGATCTATACTGTCCCTTATATTGTTCCAAAGTCCATGTACCACTTAAACGTTTATCTTTATCCTCCTACTTCGGCTTCTCCCTCTCAGGATTTCTTACCGGCTGTCTGTCTGAGTTCTCCTCTTTCTGCGATTCATCGGCATATTCAAGCTCATTTGTCTGCTCCCCTGTCAATTTTTGCTCTGCCTCATCCTGCATAGAAAATCTTCTGTCAGTTTCGCATCTCCACCCGGATGATTATGATTTTGAGGTTAAAGCTTACGCCTCCACAAACACGGTTTGTACGATTCTGTCCATTGTGCTTGCCGTCTGTGCACCCGTTTTTGGCATAGGATTCTTACCTTCTCTTGTAGTGTGCCTGATTTGGATTGTAAATCAGTCTGTATATTGCAAGGAAGCGTTAAAGTATTCAAAGGCAGGAAATAAGATTTCATGATGGAAACGCAGGAGGACAGGCAATGGGAAGTTATTTGGTGATTATTGCTGTGCTGATTATCTTTTTTCTGCATCAGGAGAAGAAGGCGAACAGCAGCGGTTGCGTGGCAGATACTAAATCGATGTATCGCATTTTTATCGTGGAAGATGATGAAATCATTGCAAGAACAGTAAAAAGCCATCTGGAAACGATGTCGGACGAATTGAGAAAGAGTACGATATTCCATTAGAAGAAGATTTAAGAAAGAATTTTTTGAGAATCTGATGATGGACCGGTTACGAAAGTTTTACAAACTTTTACTTACGGGAGTGGAGAGGATAAAAATCGGACATACTAACAAAAAATATGGAGGTATGTCATGAAAACAAAAAATTACACGGATAAATCAGCGATGCTTGTAGGAACGGATGCAGATCCAGTTACCGCAGGACCAAAACATTTTGCGGAGAACACACCGGAACAGGAAAAAGAAAATGCTGAAATCCGGCAGAGCAGTATGTACAACGACAAAAACCGCGCACGCATAGATAACAACCAGTTTTTTGAAACGAGAAGTAATCCTTTGAGCAGCAAAGGGAATTGAGGATTTGCTTGACAAAGGTTCTGTCCGAACATCATAATGAATGATAGAGATATCATGTAAAACAGGACGGAGCATAGTATGAATCAGATTTGCAGGGACATTTTCCGGGCGATTCATGAGGGAAAGTGGCTGAAAATCGAATATCGGAACAAAGCGGATCAGATTACAAAATACTGGATTGGAATCCGTGATCTTGATCCGGCAAAACGTACCCTCAAAGTAGATGGTCTGCACCTCGGAATGTATACACTGGGGGAATATGACAAAATTTTCGTGGATTCCATCCTGTCCACGGAAGTCATTGAAGGAACGTACTGTCCGGAAAACAGGCGGCTGATCGAAGATATCGAGATGCATCCGGAGCGTTATAAAACTATTTTTTCCAGCTCTGCAAATCTGAAAATACTAAATTATCTGGAACTATGTAACCGCATGGATACTACGCCTTATATCACCGATTATGATCTGATCCATTATATCGATGGGGATCGTGTGAAAAACGGACGGTATGCACTTAACGATCAGCAGTTTCAGGAGGTCGTGTCAAATTTCCAGTATTCCCTGTCTCACGAAAAGAAAAAAGAGCACCAATTTAAGAATTAAGAAACTGGCACTCAATGTATTGAGTATTCATACGGCGAAGGGGCTGTACGTTCTGGCATACCGGAACCTGAACCTTGATGTGAAAAACAGAGTGTTTCAGCCGGATGAAGATATCACCGTCTGCACACAGTTTGGCATTGCCGGACAGACGGAAAATGCGCGTAAATTTCTGGATGCGGACGAGTACGAACTGCTGGAAGATTTTGAAAACAATCTGGGTCAAAGCCAGTCGTAGTATATGCATGTGCTGGGGCTTGGGATGGATGTAGTGCTGAATCTGCATGACGAGTACAAAAGCCATATTGATATGTTTGAAAAGCAGCAGGTTACTTATCCAGTCAAAGCCTTCTTCGGGGAATTGTTAGAACGGCCGCGCCGCACCAAGGCGTATCCGATTGCACTGATCAATCAGAACATCAATCTGGATCAGCTGCTGGCAATCAACAACGCCATGAAATATCCGCTTGCCTACATACAGGGCCACCGGGCACGGGAAAAACAAATACGATCATTAACACAATAGTAACGGCGTTTTTTAACAATACGACCGTTTTATTTGCGTCCTACAATAACGTTCCAATCGACAATGTATTTGAAAAACTGACACATCTTGAGTACCATGGACAGACCATTCCGTTTCCGGTACTGCGGCTTGGGAATATAGACAAAGTTAAAGCTGCAATCAGCTACATCAACCGCCTGCGAAATCAGGTGCAGACCGTAAAAATATTTACGTCCACGCTCGATAAGCGCAAGGATGACCGTTGACCGTGCAAAACGTCTTTCTGCGAGACTGAAAGAGTATGAGGAAATTCTGGATTTAAAGGAGCGGAAAGAGACACTTTCGCATCTGATGGAATACCAGGAACATATTAAAAATGCCATGAATCTGCTCTCGTTTCAGATGGACCTGCAGGGATACCAGATGCAGAAGCTCGATCAGAGAATCCATCAGATTGGCGAAATTTCTGATTCGGATGCCCTGCAGCTTCTCGACCGCAACGAAGAAGAATTTTATCAGTATTTATTTTATACGTCTGCGCGTTATATCAAGACACTTGAGGAGCCAAAATATCAGGAACTGCGGGAGATTTTAGATTCCGGTGAAAATCCGGCGGCACAGGCGCTTGCATTCAACAAATACATGCAGAAATCCGAAAATGTAAAGAAGCTGCAGCGTGTTTTTCCGGTTATTATCACTACCTGCATATCGGCACATAAGATCGGGGAACCGGAGCCGCTGTTTGACATGACCATTATGGACGAGGCCAGCCAGTGCAATGTTGCGATCTCTCTTGTCCCGATTATCCGTGGAGAGAAACTGATGCTTGTGGGAGATCCGCAGCAGCTGAATCCGGTTATTCTGCTCGGAGAACTGATCAACCGCAAGCTGCGACGGCGGTATCATGTGGCAGAGGAATATGATTACAGAAAGAATTCGATTTACAAAACGTATCTGGCATGTGATGCGGTGAGTGATGAAGTGCTTTTGCGCAGCCATTATCGCTGCAACAGAGAAATTATTGGATTTAACAATAAAAAATATTACAATTCCAAACTGCAGATCTGTTCAAAAAAGCAAAGAGCCGGAGCCGCTTGTCTATGTAGATGTAAAAAAGCGATCGTGCCGGGATCAAAAATACATCTCCGGCGGAAGTAGACGAGGTCATTGCATACGCGAAGCAGAACACGGACAAAAGTATCGCGGTGATCACACCGTTTGTAAACCAGCGGGCACTGATCGAGCAGGCGATCAAAGAAAACCACCTCGAAAATTTAGTCTGTGGAACGGTGCATGCTTTTCAGGGAGATGAAAAGCATGTGGTGCTTTTTTTCCACGGCACTGTCCGACCGCACCAATGTCGGTACCTATCAGTGGCTGAAAAACAATAAGGAACTGATCAATGTTGCAACCTCACGGGCGAAAGACAAACTTGTTCTGCTCGCAGACAGCAAAGAACTGGAGCGTCTGCATGCAGGACAGGCAGACGATGATCTTTATGAACTTGCGCAGTACATCAAAACCAACGGGAAGTCAGAGATCACGGAAAAACATATCAGTTCCCGTGCACTTGGCATCCAGCCGTTTTCTACCGCTACCGAAAATGCATTTCTCGAAAACCTGACGCATGCGCTCGAAAATATCTGGCTTTCCCAGAGTAAGTATGTGATCCACAAAGAAGTTGCCATATCGCAGGTGTTTCAGGACAACATGACATATGATGATCTGTTTTATATGGGGCGCTTTGATTTTGTTGTGTACGAAAAACAGGGAAAAAAAAGGAACTTCCGGTTCTGGCAATCGAACTTGACGGGAAAGAGCATTTTGAGGATGCGGTGGTGCAGGAGCGCGACCGGAAGAAAAAATGCCATCTGTGAGGCACACAATATGGAGATTATACGGGTGGAAAATTCTTATGCCAGAAGGTATAATCATATTAAGGGAATTCTGATGGATTATTTTTCGAGGGTGCATTAAAAGAAAAATGCATTTTTTGTTATGAAAATATAGCAAATCCCAAAAATCAGTGCTAAAATATACACAATTCATCCGTGCAGAAATGCGGCCTTCGGGCTTTCACATGACACTTTTTTTTTCGATAGCGTAGGCTTAGCGGTGTTATCATGTTGAAGCGGATGAATTTTTATGTTTACAGAAAAGGGAAACGTGTCAGTAAGGAGAAACTGGTGAAAAAACAAAAAGGAATGATCATCACTGCGGCCGTGTTACTTGCAGCTGCCGCAGTCGTAACCGGAAGCCGTCTGATCCGGCATCCGGAAAAATCAAACACAAAAAAGTCTGAGGTTGCGGATCAGGAGAACAGTGAAAAAGAACAGGATCACAGGACTTCAGGGACAGAACTGAGTGAGAAAAAACAAAACATGAACGAACCGGATCATACGCAGAAAGAACAAAGTGTTGAAAATGCGGACCGTACCGGGAAAAGTATCACAGAGGAAGCGTTCTATATTTCCAAAATCCCGGACGATATTTTTGAGAAGATGCAGGGAAAATCATACAAGGCAGACTGTACCGTACCGCGGGAAGATCTCCGCTATCTTCATGTGCTCCACATGGGGTTTGACGGTCAGACAAAAGAGGGAGAACTTGTGGTAAACAAAGCCATTGCAGAGGATGTCCTTGCCATTTTCAGGCAGTTGTATGAGGCAGAATATCCCATTGAAAAAGTCCGGCTGGTGGATGAATACGATGCGGATGATGAGGCATCCATGAGCGATAACAATTCCTCTGCGTTTAATTTCCGTTTCATTTCCCACACGACAAAAATCTCAAAACACGGTCTGGGCATGGCAGTCGACATCAATACGCTTTATAACCCCTATGTAAAAACCGTCAACGGAAAGCTGTCGATTGAGCCTGCAAACGCAGAAGCATATGTTGACCGGAGTGGGAATTTTCCGCACAAGATCGATCACGATGATCTGTGTTACAAGCTTTTTACCAGATATGGATTTATCTGGGGCGGTGATTGGACACATTCGAAGGATTATCAGCATTTTGAAAAAAGACTGATGGAAAGTTGTAGGGACATATAGAGAAAAAGATGTAATGTATGTCCCACTGTAAAGGAGTGGTGAGACATATAGAGAAAAAAGATATAATGTATGTCCCACTGTAAAGGAGTGGTGGGACATATAGAGAAAAAAGATATAATGTATGTCCTGTTGTAAAGGAGAGATGGGACATAAGAGAATAATGTCCCATAAGAGCAAATGGAGAGGTCAACCAGCATTGGTGCAATTGGTGCCTGACACCATAAACTTCGTGAGCTTTCGCCGAAGGCGAAGGAAGCGCTCGAAGCCTATAAGGCAGTCAGTTGATTGGTAAATTTTAATATGCTCCATTTGGACGTGAGAGAGTGTTAAGAATCTCATGTGTTCCAAGTGGAGCTTTTTTATGGTTATTTTTATTTATATGTTGTAAAATGAAATAAATATAAAAATTTTGTATTATTATTTTAACCCCCTTTTTTATTTTGATTCGTCTATATAATATCAGAGATAAAAGAGAGGTTAGAAATATGGAGAAAAAGTTGGATGTTAGTTGATGAAAAGGTTATTCAAGATGCAATAAACAAAGAAGAGAATGCTATAAATTTAATTTATGAACAAACGATAAATTCGGCATATTTTGTTGCACAAACCCATGCGTGTAATATTTCGTATATAAATGATATTTTGCAGGATTCTTATATTCGGGTGTTTGAACACTTGGATACACTACATGATTATACCAAATTGCAATCATGGATTAATGCTATCGTGCGAAATAAGGCATTGGATTATAATCGAAAATGTAAAGAATGGACATTTTCAGATTTAATATCAGACGGGGATGAAGAATGGGATACAGAGGATGAAAACGGTAAATTTATTCCTGAAAAAGAAGTTGACTATGTAGAAACACGAAAAATTATGATGCAGATTATTAGCGCGTTACCATCAGATCAACGTATTTGTGTGTATATGCGGTATTATGATCAACTTTCGGTAAATGAAATTGCGCAAGAACTTCAGTGTAATTCAGAAACAGTGAAAAGCCGAATTCGATACGCTAAAAAGAAGTTAAAAGAAAGCGTGCTTGAATTAGAGAAGCAGGGAACAAAGCTATATGCGATTCCGATTATTCCTTGTTTGTGCTGGATTTTTCAGGAGGAAGCAAAAAGCATCGGTTTGCCCAAAGGAGGTAGCTATAGCGGTAAATAGGAACATCAGATATTGGGCGCATGAAAATATGATAGCTTCAACTACGGGAAAAGTGACATTGGCTGGAAGTAATATGGTCAAACCAATTGCAATTGGTTTATCTGTTGCTTTGGTGACCACTTCTCTCGGATATTTTGGAACTTCCGCATTTATTAGTAATAAACTCGGAAAGCGAGAATCTTTGCATGTGGCTCAATCAATGAACTCCGAAAGCGAAGGTGGAATAGAACAAAGTAGCGAGGAGTTTGAAAATAACGATGATATGCAATATGAGTTTTTCGCAGATGACATTGCATGGAAACGTTATTCGGATGCACTGTCGAATTTATTTTATGCAAATACATTTCCTGATAAAAAAAGATACAGACAGTTGGCATGAAAAAAAAAATTGATGGCATGGATCCAGATAGTATAGAGTATCGATTTAGTATCCAGGATATTGATGGAGATGGTGAAGATGAATTAATGATTTACGCATATGGTGGCTATATGGCAGCGACTTTTGATGCAGTCTATAAATATGATAGTTCTGCAGATGGACTAAACAAAATGCTGGGGTTTGGAAACGAGGGCGATTTATATGAGAATGGAAGTATTGTAAGCAACGACCACGGAGCACAAACAACTTATTATTATGATAAAGAGGCACAACAATATTATGATAAAGGAACTTTTTACTTAACGGAGGCCGTGGATGAATTAGAAACATATGATTTGAATGGAAACGGTGAAATTTGTATAAAAGGCGATACAACATATTGCGATGATTCTGAATTTGATGAGATAATGGAAAAATATGCAGAAGGGGCTGTTGTAGAGAGCTTTGAAGAAATGCCGATATTGACGCATGAAACTATAGTTGATGTTGCAAAAACAGCAAGTGATAGAATTTTAGAGAGATATAAAGTCATAGCAGATGAAGAAAATGATTGGGGAATTTTGCTATTGCAACCGTATAATTGGAATTTTACGGAAGTAAGAGCTTCGTTAACGAAAGATCTAGTGGCTAACGGAATGGAATATAAGATGTTAGATGGAGAGTTTGGAAAGATGGAGGATCCTTATACGTATGGGGCTGAATACGAACTCTATGATAAAAATGAAAAAATTATCAAAGCAGAAATTGTAGATGGCGGAGGGATTACATTTTATAGACCGATAGATGGTGTGAGCGTATTTGGAAGCAAGGTTGGAGACCAAGAAGAAAAACTCTTGCATAATATGAAGGCGTTGGGCTTGTATAAAGTTAAGGAAGGCGTTTATTATTCGGGGGAATCAGAATACAATTGTGCTATTGAATATAGTGTTGATGAGAATGGTAAAATAAGCAAAATTGATTTACGTCCATATTGTAAATTCGCAGAATAAAAAAAGCATAAGGAGTAGAGTTTATGTATTGTAGAAGATGTGGAAGACCGGTTAAAGATAATGAATTGTTCTGCAAAAATTGTGGCACAAAATTAAGAGATGAAACCGAATTACATATGATGCCTGAACGTACCAAGAAAAAAAGGAAAAAGGGGGTTACATAGTTGTATCAGCGTTACTTGGATTACTGTTAGGTGTTGTGGCTGCGATTGGAGTAAAGTGGAAAGATTTAAAATCACCACACGAAGTTGACTCTCAGATTATGACGAGTGAGAAACATATAAATTCGACACAGGATTTGCAGATGGAATCATCAATTGGAACCGAAACAACTGAGACAAAGTTAGAGGTGTTGAATACCGAAAATTCAGAGATGCCAGCAATTTCGATGGAAAATATTCAGCGGGTTTCAGCTAGTTCTTATTTGAAGGAAAAGAGTATTCAGCATATACCGGAACGGTTAATCGATCAAGATACAACAACTGCTTGGGTGGAAGGTGTTTCTGGAACTGGTGAGGGCGAATTTGTTTGCTTTGAGCTTGATGGTAGCTATACAATTAATGGAATAAAGATTTGGAATGGTTATCAGAAGAGTGAAGATTTATATTACAAGAATGCACGACCACAAAACTAGAAGTGGAGTTCTCTGATGGAACATCAGAACGTCTTAAGTTACAAGATAATGTAGATGGGAGCCAAACGTTCTATTTTGATGGAAGAATTACATCATATGTAAAAATATCAATTCTTTCTACATACAAAGGAAGCAAATATGAGGATACTGTAATGTCAGAAATTGAGTTGTTTTAAAATGAAGGAGAAACAAGATATGAAAAAACGAAATATTATAAGGGGATTTCTTGTACTTGTAATGGTAGTAATGACAGGCTTTTTTTATTAATCTAGAAATAACAAAAGCAGATGAGAAAAACACAGAAAATTATCATTTAATACCTTGGGATGATGGACAATCTGGTACATATTGGATGGATGGATATTTATATTGGATCGATATGAAAAAGAAAAAAAAATATCTAGGTATTCGGATGAAGAAATGACAAAAGAGGAAGTTCTGGTTGAGGCAGATAAGGGAACATGTATCGGCGAGTGCGGACTACTTTATGATGACATTATTTATTATGTACTTATAGATAATAAAACGCATGCAGGAAATTTGTATTCGTATAATTTGAAATCGAGAGAAAGCAATAAATTAGGAGCTGCAAGGGAATTGCAGAGACTAGAGGTACTAGTGGATGGAAAGATTTATGGATGTGGATATACGAAAACTGGAAATCCAGAGGTGTTTTTGTATGATTTAAAGGGAAAAAAGTTAAAACAGATATGCAAGAATGGTTATTTTGGACAGATTGTTGGAAAATACATTGCAATTCAGACAATTTCATCATCAGGAAAGTCTGGAATGACATTGTATAGAAAGTCTGATGGTCAGAAAATAAAAACGATTACTAGTAATTGCAGTTATTATGAGTTCATAGATAACACGTTTTATTATGTGGAACCGATTGCAGAATTTAAGTATAAGATAAAAGTCTTATAACATCGAAAAAAAAAGAAGACGATCACATATGGAACCATAAAGGCAAATGAGTTTGGGGCAATCACTTCAAAGTATTTGTATTATAGCAATGGACCGATGATTGGAGAATGCAAATATTACAAGTATAGTTTTGCAAAGAAAAAAAAAGTATAAGGATTACAGAAGAAGCGTTTCAATATTAAATAAAATCAAGTATAATTATTAAAGGTTAAAGGAGGAAAAAAAGTTATGAAGAAAATAATTGGTAAGATTGTAAATTGGATATTGGTATGTGGTTTGCTGATAACAATGATTCCTGTTGTTACCAAAGCAGATTCAACATATACGAGAATAATGCCAGGGTACACATCTGATTTAGCAACAACAATTCCAGTTGATGGTACAGACTACGTTGCTACATTTGAATCTGGAGATATTGAAAATATGTATTTTTTCTTTTGAAGTGCCGGAATCATCTGATAATTTTTATTCTATTTATTACAAGAATTTGTCGGTGGATTGTAGAACTTCATTTACGATAGAATCATCCGTAGGGGAGGTTATACATGAGTGCTCATATCTTAGGGCGTCGGATGGTTGTTATTATAATAAAAAATTGCCTTCAGGTACATATATTTTAAAAAGTTCATCAAGGCAATTCAAAAAAAGGAAATATAAAAATTAATGTTTCTTATCGAAAAGATGATGTTGGGGATTCTTGGGAAAGTGCCAAAAAAAATAGTGGAAGGAAAGACTTTGCAGGGGTCATTAGATGGGGCATATGATAATGATTACTATAAATTTGTTGTTCCTGAAAATGGTACGTATGAGATTTATGCAAAAAATCTTTCTATAGCAAGTAAAACATATTTTGGCGTCTATTCTTCATCTGAAGAGTTGATGGGGGATCGAACATATATAGGGAAAAATGAGGATGGATACATTCATCTAAAATGTACTAAGGGCGACGTATATTATTTAAGATATTGTTATCAATATTCTGATTATCAGGAAAGCGATTTTGGTGATTATAAAATATATGTAAAGAATATAAAACCTAGTAAAATAAAGCGCATAAATGTAAAAAATACTAAATCTAAAGAGGTAAAGATTTCTTGGAGTAAAATTTCTGATGCAAGCGGATACGAGGTGCAGACCGCAACAGATAAAAAGTTTACAAATAGTAAAACGTTTGATGAGTCAGATGCAAATATAAAATTGTATTCTCGATCGAAAGGGACTTTTTATGTAAGGATTCGTGCATATAAGACTATTGACGGAACGACATATTATGGAAATTATTCTTCAATTAAGAAAATCAAGTTTAAATAGGGAGTATCATAGCTCCTCTTGAATAGATAATAGTTAACCTTTTGAGTAGGAGAGGCTATGTGTGAAACGGTAAGCGAAGCGATAAAGGATGAAATTAAAAAGATTCTAGTGTTTTCCATGTGGAATGTTGTGCATGCATTTAAAAACGTAATCCTGAGCCAAAAAGGTGGGACATAAGAGCAAACGGAAAATTTTTCCTTGACATATCTGTACAGGGGAATATAATAATCATCGAAAAGAAAATATTGTTCACCGAAATTCGTTGAAGAGAACAGCATCGTATCTTATCGTTATTTTCAGAGAGCCTGTGGGTGGTGCGAACAGGTAGTAGCCGGATATGGATGATCCTCTCTAAGAAGCGGGTTGAAAGCAGACAACTGTGAGTAAACTTCGCCGGTTTCCTCCGTTATGGGATAGCATATGTTGGTATGTCAAGTGTCACAGAGTTTTTCTGTGGAATCAGGGTGGTAACGCGGATTTTTTCGTCCCTTTCCAGAGTAGTATCTGGGAAGGGGCTTTTTTTAATGTCTGAATTCGTTTTTCAGTGAACAGACCAAGGAGGAAAAGTTTATGAAAGCACTACAAAAACTCAGCAAATGGTTATCGGACTACACATCAATTGTGGTAATTGCAATTGCGGTAGTAACATTTATCGTTCCGGGAATGATGGGATGGGTAAACCATCAGTTATTTACCGATCCGGTTTCCAATAAGTTTACAAGTCAGTCAATCATCATCGGTATTATTATGTTCAGTATGGGTTTGACACTGACAACGCAGGATTTTAAGATTCTGGCACAGAGACCATTCGATATCTGTGTTGGTGCACTGGCACAGTATCTGATTATGCCGTTTTTGGCATTCGCACTGACGAAAGTGCTGCATCTTCCTGCCGGCATTGCACTGGGACTCATTCTGGTAGGTTGTTGTCCGGGTGGTGTGTCATCCAATATCATGTCGTATCTCTGTGGTGGAGATGTGGCATTTTCCGTGGGAATGACAACCGTATCCACGATCCTTTCCCCGATCATGACACCACTTATGGTTTCTCTTCTGGCAAGCGGAACCAATATTTCCATCAAGGCACTGCCAATGCTTGTTTCCATTGTGGAAACGGTTATTCTTCCGGTAGCACTGGGCTTCCTTTTTAAACTATCTGCTGGGGAAAAAGAAAAATGTTCAGTGAGTTACAGAAAATTATGCCGGGTGTGGCAGTACTGGGGCTGGCGTGTGTTGTCGGTGGTGTGGTATCTTCCCAGGGCGCGAAGTTCTTCCAGTCCGGAGCTGTAATCTTTGTAGCTGTTTTTCTTCTTCACAATGGACTTGGTTATCTGCTTGGTTATGGAGCAGGAAAACTTGTTGGCATGAATACCGCCAAAAGAGAACCATTGCCATCGAAGTTGGCATGCAGAATGCGGGACTGGCAACAAACCTTGCCACAACGACCGCACAGTTTTCCGCAACACCGGAGTCTGCGATCATCTGCGCAGTTTCTTGCACTTGGCATTCTATTTCCGGAACACTGCTTGCCGGCATGTTTGCAGCTTATGATAAACACAAACAGAAAAATGCATAAGTTTTTCTATTGACATAGACATGGGAATGATGTAACATAACGGTGTTATCTAACATAACAACGTTATGTTGCATTTTTATTTACAGGGAGCGTACCATGGCAGGAAAGAAGATACATGACAGCGAGACGAAGATACACCTGATCCAATGTGCCAAAAAAGAATTTATGGAGAAAGGGTTGGGCATCCCTCCGAGGAATCTGCCAGAAGGCGGGTGTGACCACAGGAGCACTGTATTTTTTTTCTTTCAGGATAAGGACGATCTGTTCTGTGAAGTAGTGGGAAATTTTATGGATCGGCTCAATGAGATTCTGCGGGAGCATTTTTCTTTTTGAAGTCAGGGAGATGGAGAGCGGCAAAGCAAAAGAAGCATGATGACAGCAGCGATTTTGAAGCAGTCGCACAGGTTGTTCATGAACTGTACACCTACCGGGATGAAGTGCTTCTAGTGCTGACAAAAGCGCAGGGATCAAGCATGGAACGTATGCCGACCGGTTGGTCGATCAGATGGATGAGCATAATGCATTTATCTGTGAAGCGATGTGCAAAGCTTACCATGTGCCGATGGTGGAACAAAGCGTTGTACACTGGATGTCCCATTCACAGATCGATATGTTTATATTTATGGTAACGCACATTGATGACGAGGAAGAAGCACTGTGGTTTGCGGAAAAAGGCGTAAAATATCTGCTGGCAGGCTGGTACGGACTCGTCAGACCGTAGGCTGTCCGCATGTTTTGACGGAAGGTCGGGAAAAGAAGCACAGATCGTCCGCGTTTGGACAAAAGGTTCAGAAAAGAAGCACAGGTCTTTCGCTTTTTGCGGGAGACCTAAAAAAAGAACCAGAGGTTAGATAAAACTAATATTAGTATGAAAAGTAAAACCAAAAAAGAAAGGGAGTTTCTATGTCAGAAGAAGAAAAAAGAAGTTTTTGGAAATTGTAGATTTAAAGAAAGGATTCGGAAGCGGACAGACGCGTCAGGAAGTACTCCGCGGCATGAATTTTTCCGTTGCAAAAGGGGAGTTCTGTGTGCTGTTAGGACCATCCGGTTCCGGAAAATCCACACTGCTCAATATCATTGGCGGGATTGACAACGCTGATTCCGGTTACATCAATATCAACGGCGATAAGTTAGAGGATATGAGTGAGAAAAAGCTGACACAGTACCGCAGAAAGCATCTCGGCTATGTATTCCAGATGTACAATCTGATTGGAAATCTAAACGTGAAGGAAAACATCGAAGTGGGAGCGTATCTGTCAGACAATGCGCTTGATATTGACGATCTGTTACATACGCTCGGACTTTACGAGCACCGCTACAAACTGCCGAACCAGTTGTCCGGAGGCCAGCAGCAGCGTGTTTCCATCGGCCGTGCGATTGTAAAAAATCCGGATATTCTGCTCTGCGATGAGCCAACGGGAGCACTTGACTACAATACCTCCAAGGAGATCTTAAAACTGATCGAGGAGGTCAATCAAAAATACGGCAACACGATCATTATGGTAACGCATAACGAGGCGATCAAAAATATGGCAGACCATGTGATCAAGCTCCGTGACGGTGCGGTGCGCCACAACGACATCAATACAAACAAGGTATCCGCGGAAGATCTGGAATGGTAAGGGGGCTGCTATGAAAAAAAAATCAAAAATCCCCTGATCAGGAGAATACCGAAAGATCTGATCGGGGACTGGAAAAAAATATCTGGTTGTATTTCTGTTTCTTGTGCTCACGATTGGCTTTGTGTCAGGTATGTATGTGGCAAACGAGAGTATGATTACTTCAGCAAACGAAGGCGTGACAAAATACAAACAGGAAGACGGTCATTTTGAGTTAAAAAAACAGGCAGATGCCACCTTGCTTTCGGCAATTAAGACCGGTGAAAAAGCGGATGTCAAACAGTATTATCTGGATGAAGCAAAAAGAAACTAGATAAAAAAACTGCCGAAAAAAAATTTAAGGAAAAAATTCGACGAAAAGTTTCCAGATAAATTTAAGAAAGAATTCGATAAAAAATTTCCGGAACAGTTTAAGAAATCCTTTGACAAAGAATTTAAAAAGCAGTTTGAGCAATCGTTTCCGGCAAAATTTGCGTCATCTTTTAAGAAGGAGTTTGATCCGAAATTTAAACAGAGTTTCGATGCAACATTTGTCAAACAGTTTGATGCACAGTTTGCAGCGCAGGTAAAACAATCCCTGCTGGCACAGGGGATGGATGCACAGACAGCGGGGCAGATGCTGGATACTGCGGTAGCACAGGCAAAAAAAGACGGAAGCTACAAAAAAGCTTACGACAGTGCATACAGTAAGGCTTATGCTTCGGCATATAAAAAAGCGTATGACAGTGCATACAGCAGTGCATATAACGATAAGACATGACAAAGCCTACAGCGAAGCGTATGACAAGGCGTATGATGAGGCCTACGACAAGGCATATAAAAAAGCTTACGACAAAGCATATAAAAAAGCCTACAAAAAGGCGTATGATAAGGCCTACAAAAAAGCCTACGACAAAGCCTGGAAAAAGGCACAGGACAAGATCGAAGACAAATATGCGGATGCGGAAGAAAAATATAAATTAAACGATCCGGATTTTAAGGCAACAAAGACAACATTGTATGAAAACTTTTTCCGAAATGAGGAAGAAGATTATAATAACGACGGGAAAAAGGATGGAACGATCCGCGTATTTGCAAAGACAAAGGATATCAACCTGGCATGTATGCTGCAGGGAAGTTTTCCACAGAAGGCGGATGAAATTGCCATTGACCGTATGCACGCCGACAATGTCGGAATAAAGGTGGGAGATACCATCACAGTTTCCGGAGAGACTTATAAGGTTGTGGGACTGCTTGCGTATGTCAATTACTCCACCTTACATGAAAAGACCACAGATCTGATGTTTGATGCACTGAAATTTGATGTGGCAATGGTGACACAGGGCGGTTTCGACCGGCTGCACAAGAGTATTCACTATACTTATGCATGGAAATATGAAACGGAGCCTGCGGATGAGGCCGGGGAAAAAACACGCTCTGATAATTTTATGCGTGCATTGCTCACACAGGTGGTTGTTGCGGACAATGAGCTCGAAGATTACACACCGAAATACGGAAATCCGGCGATCAATTTTGCAACCGATGATATGGGATCGGACAAAGCCATGGGCGGTGTGCTGCTGGATATCCTTGTGGTAATCATCGCATTTATCTTTGCCGTGACGATCAGCAATACGATTGCAAAAGAAGTCCTCCGCGATTGGAACGCTGCGCGCGTCAGGTTACACGAAGGGAGAGCTGGTGCGGCACTATCTGTCCATGCCGGTTATTGTAACACTGCTGGCTGCGATTGTCGGAAATATACTCGGCTATACGGTGTTTAAAAATATTGTTGTGTCGATGTATTACAACAGTTACAGTCTGCCAACGTATTACACGATCTGGAATCCGGATGCATTCTTTAAGACCACGGTGGTTCCGGTGATCCTGATGCTGGTTGTCAACCTGATTGTGATCGTGCGCATGATGCAGCATACACCACTGCAGTTTCTGCGTCATGACCTGAAAAAGACAAAGAATAAAAAAGCCATGCGTCTGCCGGGATGGAGCTTTTTGGCCGGTTCCGCCTGCGGATCATGTTCCAGAATGTCGCAAATTACCTGATTTTATTTGTCGGTATTTTTCTTTATCATGGTCATGCTTGCCATGGCAGTGGGCATGCCGGATACGCTTGATTATTATAAGAGCAACACGGATGGCATGATGTTTGCAAAATACCAGTATGTGCTTAAATCCTATGAAGATGACGATAATAAACGGATTACAACGGAAAACAAAGATGCCGAAAAGTTTAACATGACATCACTTGTAAAAAAGAGTGATGCGATCGATGAGGAAATTTCCGTATACGGAATCGCGGATGACAGTAACTATGTAAAGATTAAAAAGTTAAGTTCCCTTAAGAAAAACGAAGTTTATATTTCTGCTTCGTTTGCCGATAAATATGGGCTTGCAGCCGGCCATACGGTATCGCTGGATGAAAAGTATGAGAACAAATCTTATAAGTTTAAAGTAGCAGGACTGTATCATAAGTCCCAGAGCCTTGCGGTCTTTATGTCCATTGACAATTACGGAAAGGTATTTGAACTGAAGGAAAATGAATTCAGCGGATTCTTATCCGACAGTAAAATTACCGATATTGATGAGGATAACATTGCAACAACCATTACAATCCATGATATTACAAAAATGGCAGATCAGCTGGATCATTCCATGGGTTCTTACATGACATATTTTCAGGTACTGTGTATCCTTCTGGCAGCCGTTATGATCTATCTTCTGACAAAGCTGATCATTGAAAAGAATGAGAATGCAATTTCCATGACAAAAATCCTTGGGTACGAAAACAAAGAGATCGCGAGTCTGTATCTGCTTTCGACGAGTATTGTGGTTGTAATCGCGGATCTCATCAGTGTGATTCTTGGAACACTTGTTATGGCCGCGGCATGGCGGATGATGCTCTTTTCCTACAGCGGCTGGTTCGCTTTTCGCGTAACACCGATTGGTTATGCAAAAATGTTTGGATTTGTGCTGATCGGATATCTGATTGTTATGGTATTTGATTTCCAGAGAATCAAGAAGATTCCGATGGATCAGGCACTTAAAAATATGGAATAAAATTTTATAAATGTGTGGCTGAAAGTGATGCGCACAAAACGACCCCTCAGTAGCGGCGGCTACCGGGGGTTCTCTTTTATATGGCATCCATTCATGTTTTTACCGTTGCTCACCGAGAGTGGTATTTTGCAATATTGCAAGAATAATGATTGCATACACCCCGCCGATCAGGGCAGTAATCAGCTGCGTGACAGAAAACTGCAGCTGCAGAACATGTAACATTGGCTGCATTTTCACAGGCAACATATTTGGTAAGATAATAAGAGAAATAAGAATTCCCATAAACAGAGCCTTTAATACAGCACCGATCACAACAGATACCGGAAGTCCTGCTTTTTCCCCGAATTTTTTGTGGAGCAGGGCAACAACAAGGACGAGAATTGCATTTCCGATTATAATGCATGGAAACATTGCCGGAATGGCTGCCATAATCGGGCTTCCGGTGATGAAAAAGGATGTGATCGGGGTGATGATACTTAAGATAATGCCGCATGCCAGCCCGGCATAGACAGTGGTCAGAATCAGGGCAGCGTTGATGATCGGACCTGTAAGGTATACACTCACATTTTTGAAAAACTGGCTTACAATGCAGATTGCGAGTAAAATTGCTGTAACAGTGATTTGTCTTGTTTTTAATTTCATAAATTTATCCTCCTAAAATTCGTATCATGGTAATGATACTCTTAAAGGCACTGAAATGCAACGACACGGGGATTTTATCTTGTGTTACCATAAAAAAATGAGGTAGAGTAAAGACAGTGAAAAGATATTTTGCTCCTACAGGGGGATAAAAACTGTCGAATGTTTAGAAAGAGGAGTGTATATGAAAAAGGGGATAGTATTTCTAATTGTATTTTTGATGGTCATCAGTTTCCCGATATGCGGATATGCGAAGGGGAAGGAGAAAATTTATCTGGACTCTTCCTGGAAATATGCGGATCATGCCAGAATTATATCGGGCTATGCCGTTATGTACAAGGCGAAAAAGAACCGGAAGGACATTGTGATTGCAGTCAATGCGGGACATGGGACGAAAGGCGGTTCATCGGTCAAAACGCTGTGTCATCCGGATGGCTCTGCAAAGGTGACCGGAGGAACGACAGCGGCAGGCTCTGTGAAAGCAGTGGCGGTTTCAGATGGAATGGCATTTCGGGACGGAACGGCAGAACGTGATGTGACGCTTCGTATGGCACGGGTTCTGAAAAAAAAACTGCTGGCAGAGGGGTATGATGTGCTCATGGTGGGATGGAAAGGATGTGCAATTGGATAATGTGGCGCGCACGGTTATATGTAATAATGTAGCAGATTGTCATATTGCACTGCATTGGGACAGTGACGGACTTTCCTATGACAAAGGATGTTTTTATGCTTCTGTTCCGAAACAGCTGAAAAACCGAAAACCGGTTGCTTCTTATTGGAAAGAACATGATGCTCTGGGAAAAGCTTTGATTAAGGGATTGCGTTCTAAAAAAGTGAAAATAAGCGGGACAGGAGCTGCGGAGATTGACCTGACGCAGACTTCATACAGTACAATTCCTTCTGTTGATATTGAACTGGGCAACCAGTGCTCGGATCACAGTGACAAAAAAAATGGAAAAATTAGCAGACGGATTACTGCGGGGAATCAATAGCTATGCGAAAAAATACATTCATGTAGCGCCTTTAAGCAGTCTGTGAGATTTATATGAAATAAAAAAAAAATGGAGGTAGCATATGGAAACATGGTATTATGAAGTGGCCAGCATTGATGGAGATTATGCAAATTTAAAGCGGACAGATATTGAAAGTGATGATTTAAAACTTGTGGCGCGGGCATTGCTTCCGCCGGAGATTATGGAGGGAAGCAGACTCAAATATGAGCTGATGCAGTATGAAATCATAGCATAGCTATTTGGAAAAGAGGTTTACACAATGGACGTAAGAAAAATGAGAAATGAAAAACTGGGAGCGCGTGTTGTGGCGGCACTGGAATCCCGAAACATGGAAGCATACTATGTAGAAGCGGTAAAGAAAGCACTCGAACTGATTCCAAAGGGCAGCAGTATCAACATGGGCGGTGCAACTTCTGTAAAGGAGTGTGGCCTTTACGATGCCATTTCCAATGGTGAGTATGAATTTTATGACCGGGATAAAGTAAAAACCCCGGAGGAAAAAGAGGAGATTGCACGGAAAGCATTCAGCTCGGATTATTTTTTGGGCAGTGTCAATGCCATGAGCGAGGATGGCGTGTTTATCAATATTGACGGAAATGCCAATCGTGTGGCTGCGTATGCCTATGGACCAAAAGCATGTTCTGCTGATTGTGGGTATGAACAAAGTCGTAAAATCCGAGGAAGACGCCCTGCACCGTGCGCGGAATGAGGCGGCACCGATTAATGCACAGCGATTTGGCATTGACACACCATGTTCCAAAAACGGAAGCTGTTTTGACTGTAAAAGTCCACAGTGTATCTGCTGTCAGATTCTGACCACCCGATTCAGCAGGGTCAAAGGACGGTTTCAGATTATTCTGGTGGATGAAAATCTGGGCTTTTAAGAAGAAAGACGGGTTTTCTTGTGATGATTACGGGCATATAGCATTGGCAGTGGTGGCACTGATTCAGCTGATCCGGCAGGTTTGTAAGAAAAATGAATAATAAAGGATAAAAAGTTCTGGGAAACAGATGTTTTCCAGAGCTTTTTTATTTCAAATATTACCTCGCAAAATTTTCAAAGGCCTTTATGAAACCCAAGAAATGGCATTTCTGGAAATCAGTATTGCGGTCACGTATGCGTGATAGTTTATGCTGAAAAAGTACGGGGAAAGGTAAAGGCCGTAATGAAAAAAGTAAACGAAGTGAGCCGGCTGGCAGGAGTGAGCAAGAGAACTTTGCAGTTTTATGATGATGAAGGACTATTGCCTGCCCAGCGGTCGAAAAAGACAATTATCGACTGTACGATGACGCTGCACTGGAACGTCTTTGGGAGATTCTGGTGTATCGGGCAATGGGGCTTGATCTGAAGGAAATCAAAGATCTTCTGACGCTTTCGGAGAAACAAAAAAATCAGTATCTGGAAAAGAAAATCCGAGGGCTCAGGCAACAGATCAGACAGCTGAACGGGCAGATGGAATTTATTTCATATGTGCAGCAAAATGGAATGTTACCGGTTCCGACAGAGGAAAACACTGTGGAAAAAGACCTATATGGATCATATAGCAGTGTTGAGAAAAATGAAGCAGGATCAAAAAGGGAGGACAAAGAGAAATGAAAAAAAGATTAATGATGGTAATGGTAGCAATGGGAATGGCATGTTCTTTGATGGCATGCGGATTATCAGGAAATACGCAAGATTCAGAAAAAACTTTAACATCAAAAAAAGATAATTTTGGATTTACATTAGGAAAGTTTTCTAAGAAAGCGACAATTGAAGAAAAAGTTTTGTATGACAAGGATAATGTAAAAATTACAGCAACAAATTTGGAATATGGGGAGGAAGCAGCAAATCTTAAACTGAAAATTGAAAATAACAGTAAAAAGAAATTAACATTTAGTGCCGGAACAATGGGATATGGCGTAAATGCGATTAACGGATTTATGGTAAGTGGTGGTTATTTAAATTGTGAGGCTGATGCCGGAGAGAGTATAGACGAGGAAATGTCATTTGACTATGAAGAACTTATTTTGTTGGGGATGAAAGAAATCGCAGATATCAGAGTTGGTTTTACGATTAGTGATGAGGATTTTAACAATATATACACAAAACCGGTACAAATAAAAACGAGCCTCGCAGATTCGTATGATTATTCTAAGAACAGTAAAAACTATCATAAAGCAATTACAAGTAAAGCGTTGAAATATACGTATGATATTGATATTCCGTATTTTGAGACCGATGAAATTTATTCTTCAAATGGAATTAAGGTTGTATCAGAGGGATATATGAAAAACGCGGATGGAGATCGGGTTTTGTTTTTGGAAGTACAGAACAATTCGGAAAATATGATCTATTTTCAGACAAGTGATCTGAAAGTTAATGAGAAAAAATTATATGATGGTACATGGAGCTATGATTGTATTTTGGCTGGCTGCACAACGCTTGTGAATATTGATGTTGATTATGGAATTGAGAGTTATGCGGAAAATACAAAAGATTTTGAACAGGTAGAAACTATCGGATTTACAGCACAGGCAGAAAACAAAGATGAATATGTCGTATCGGAGCCATCGGAGATAACGGTAACAGTTCCAGTGATTGAGAAAAAACTGGAAAATGATACGGAGCAGGAAGAAGGTGAGAATACAGAAGATCAGAAAGCGGATGCCGTTGTTTCTACAGATGAACAATCAGAGGGTGAAGTTAGTGCGGATTTTAAGAAGATGATGGATAGTTATGAAGATTTCTTTGATGAATATATCGAGTTTATGAGAAAGTATGAAAATTCTGATGATGTGGCGGGAATGTTAAATGATTATGCGGATTATATGACGAAATATGCCGATTACATGCAGAAGTTAAATGACGTGGATACGGATAATCTGTCGACTGCGGATGCCGCCTACTATACAAAAGTGCAGGCACGTATTGTGAAAAAGCTTGCAGAAATCCAATAGGATCTGCTTTATGATGGTGGGATGAAGAAAAGGATCGAAAGGTCCTTTTTTTTCTTTGTCATAAACAATAATTTATGAGGAAAAGAAAAATGAAAAGAAAGAAAATGCTTCTGGTTATTTATTATGGAAAAAAGATAAAAATTTTTGGATCAGTTATGATGGAACAGTGACGCTCGGTATTGATAGTTCAAAGCTAGATGTAAAAGTGGATGGTGAAAATGTAAAAATACATATTCCAGAAGCAAAGGTATTAAGTTCAAAACCAGATCCAGACAGCATTACCAAGGATTCCTATTATTATGCAAAAAATTCAGCAATAGCGGATGCAGATGATCAGACGAAAGCCTATAAAAAGGCAGAGAAAGAAATGGAGAAGACAGCAGCAAATGATACTGTTTTATTAGCACAGGCACAACAAAGGGTGCAGTCTTTGCTAGAGGATTATGTGAAAAATATGGGTACAATGTTAGGAAAAAGAGTATACGATCACATGGGATATCAAAGAAAATCATGTGAAGTCGGATACGGCAGAATCGACAGAATAGTAAGCTTTTTACGATGGCTTGGAACAATGTATTCTAAGCCATCAATTTTTATGCAGGTATGCGTTACGGTTGGTAAAAAATTAACATTTGCCTAATTAAACAACAGAAAAATTGATAGAAACGATCAAGATAGACTCTTGAAAAAAGTAAATTTCCTCATAAAAATGTAAAAAATAAATATAATTAGCCCATAAAAATGTAATATTGAAGAAAAAATCGCCCATAAAAATGTAAATTTTTATAAAAGTTTGCATTAAAAGGTGTATAATAGATACACTTAAACTGTGGAGGTACACAATATGGGATATTTAGTTCGAAAAAGCAGACGCATTTTTGAGGGAGTGGAAGAAAAAAATCCAGATCGAAAACCTCTGATAATAAAGGGCGCAAGACAGGTCGGAAAAACAGAGACGATCAGAACATTTGCGCGGGAAAATTATAAGAATGTAATTGAGATCAACTTTATTACAGAGCCATCTTATAAAGTTATTGTTGAGGAAGGGTTTTCAGCAGAACATATTATCAAGCTGATCAGCAGGATTGATCCGACGAAACATTTTGAAGAAAACGAAACACTGATTTTTTTTGATGAAATCCAGGATTTCCCGGAGATTGCAACCGCGCTTAAATTTTTTAAAGAAAATGGAAAATACGACGTTATATGTTCTGGATCATTACTTGGGGTGCAGTATCAGCGAATTGCAAGTATCAGTGTGGGGTATAAAACAGATTATCAGATGTACTCCATGGATTTTGAAGAGTTTTTGTGGGCAAAAGGGTATTCGGAAGAAGCAATATCGGATATGCTTTGTCATATGCTTGAAGGAGTTGCTTTTTCCGAAGCAGAGCAAATGATTTTTTCAAACCTTTTTCTGGAATACTGTATCTTAGGGGCATGCCTGCGATTGTATCAAGTTATATTGAAAGAGAAACTTTTGAGGGTTCGCTTGATTTGCAGCATCAATTATTGGTAGATTATGAAAATGATATTGTAAAGTATGCACAAGGGCTGGATAAGGCGAAAATTCTGAGCGTATACCGGTCAATTCCAGCACAGCTTGCAAAAGAAAATAAAAAATTTCAATATTCGAAAGTCTCTAAGGGCGGAAGATCTAAGGATTATATGGGATGTGTAGAGTGGTTGAAAGATGCCGGGCTTATTAATGTATGTGAATGTTTGCAATTTCCGGAATTGCCATTAAAAGGAAATGTGGATGAAAGCAAATATAAAGTATATATTTCGGATACCGGATTATTGGTGGCAAGTCTGGACGATGAATCACAAATTGACTTGCGTGCAAATAAAAATCTTGGCATTTATAAAGGTGCGCTTTATGAAAATTTTGTAGCAGAGAGGCATTGGTAAAGCAGGGATATGGGCTTTATTATTATTCGAAGGATAATTCTACATTAGAAGAAGATTTCTTTATTCGAAGCGCAAATGAACTGATTCCAGTAGAAGTAAAAGCAAATACGAATCGTGCCAAATCTATGCGCCAACTAATAAAAAGTGATACTTATACAGATATTAAGCATGGCATTAAACTCATGGCGGGGAATGTGGGAATCAGTGAGAATATAGTCACGTTTCCGTATTTTTGTACTTTTTTATTAAAAAGGTATATGGGGAAACAAAATCTGTTTCAATAAAGCAAGTGAAAGTCATCTATGGTGAAAACCAGATGAAGCTGGTTACCGAAGAGATTACAAAAATAGGAGCCCGGTCAGACGTTCTTCAAAATAAAGTTCCGGCTGGGAATGGATCTGACCCCAGTCCTGCCTGTGGTCAATCCATTTTTTCGTGATATCCATGGCTGCCAGATATAGCATTTTTAAAAGGCTGTCATCCGACGGTAAAACCGTTTTGCTTTTGGTCATTTTCCGGAGCTGACGGTTGAATCCTTCAATTGCATTGGTGGAATAAATCAACCGTCTTACAGCTTTCAAATCAGCCATCAGTTTTTCGATGTCTTTGTATGAAAAAAACTTCATCGAATTACGGATCTGATAAATGATACACTGCTGTATGCTGTAAAAAGAAAAGTGGAGATAACATTATGATTAAAAACATCGTAAAAGGCAAACAGATTTTTTCAAAAAAAGCAACCCCTGCCACAGAAGCCGACAGGCAGGTAATCACCGATCTCTTAGACACCCTGCGTGCCAACCGGGAAATCTGTGTCGGCATGGCTGCAAATATGATTGGCGTAAACAAAGCAATTATCGTTGTAGCGGCCGGACCGTTTCAGTTTGCAATGGTAAATCCCGTGATAACAAAGAAATCCGGGGAGTATCAGACCGAGGAAAGCTGCCTGTCACTCGACGGAGCCAGAAACTGTACCAGATATAAGGAGATCGAAGTAGATTATCTGGATCAGAATTTTAAACCACAGCACGGAAAATATTCCGGCTGGACGGCGCAGATCATCCAGCATGAAATTGATCATTGCAACGGAATTATTATTTAATCACGAAAGGAAAACGATGAACGAGGAAAAGAACGAGACAAGATGGGACAGGCTTCTTGCGGTTCGCACCACTGGCAGAGACGATACAAATGCGGATCAGTATCGTTATCCTTATGAACCTACGCCTTATTCAGTTTTGGAACGTCTGGCAAACAGCGGACTGATTCGAAAGGAAAACACATTGCTCGACTACGGTTGCGGAAAAGGAAGAGTTGATTTTTTTATGTCATATCAAACCAGATGTCAGTCTATCGGTGTCGAATATAACGAGCGAATTTATGAAAAGGCTATGAATAACAAAGAGTCTGCCGTGGCTTCCGGCAGGGTATTATTTGCACTTGCTAATGCGGAGCGGTATACAGTTCGAAACGGTGGACCGGATTTATTTTTTTAATCCTTTTTCGCTGGAACTGCTGAAAAAAGTAATTGCCCGGATTTTGAATTCTTATTATGAAAACAGGAGAACAGTAAAGTTGTTTTTCTATTATCCGTCCGATGAATACATAGCTTATCTGATGACCGTAGAGGAATTGTTGTTTTCCGATGAAATTGATTGCAGAGATCTGTTTGACGGAAACAATGTACGGGAAAAAATAGTGATATTTGAAATTGCTGTTTAACTGCGTGGTCTGTTCAGAGGGATGGATTTGCGGGGGAGACTGTTCTAAATATAAGGTTTCTCGATGTGACGGAAAAAGGGGGACATTCTCTTTCTACAGAAAAATTTACAAGTTAGCTCTGGCGTTGGTTTCAGGTACGTGGAGTAAAGTTGTTCGGTTTACGCAATTCGCTGTGGGTTGTGAGTGCCAGAGCAAGTTGTAAATTTGTTCTTCCGAAAGAAATGTTCCCCTTCTTCCTGTTGGCTGGAGAAAATATAATTGAGAAACATATTTTCGCAAATCCTGTCTGTGGAACAAATATAAAGGCACCAGAACCTGCAGTTAAAGTCACTCCCGGAAGAAAATTCATGTAAAAGATACCATTGCGGTACCTATATATTGATAATTTAACATTCAGATACCGGAAAGTCTCTATAGATCAAAAATTGCTTTTCCAGATACCACTTTCTCGAAAAAAGCGGTACCTGAAAAAAATTTTTTTACTATATAGGTGACATTTCCTGATTTCAAGCACTAAAATTTCGAAAAAACGTCACCTGAGCCTTTAATTTTTTATCTATAGATACCAGTCCTTATCATCAAGTGATTTAACCGGGTGTTTTTATGTTTATTTCAGTTTATGGGATTCGCATATCCTTTCCAGGCGCCCCTTAACTGCAAGTTCTATTATGGAAATTCCTATTTGTCGTTAATTAAGTATGTTTGAAAAATAAAATGGAGACATTTTTGATGATTCAAGATACTATTATAGTATAAATAAAACCTTTTTGCCAGTTCAGGACAATATAAAAGTGTAAGGGCAAACCCCTTAAATCGATTTAAGAGAGAAAAAGGATCAGGGATGGATAAGCACGAATTTGAGCAGTTTGTCACCGAACATGGAAAAGACATTCTGCGGTTCTGCAGGATGAATGCCGGGAGTACAGAGCGTGGAAACGAACTGTATCAGGACACCATGGTAAAGTTGTTGGAAAAGCAAAAAAAGCTTGATGCGGCGCAGAATATAAAAAGTTATGCCATGCAGACAGCAATCCTGCTGTGGAAAGCCCGGAAGATCCGTCGCAGAAACAGGCATTTTTAAAGCTGCAGATAAAATAAAAAGATCCTTATAAATTCCTTAGAATTCTCCTTTATACTGATTTTACAAATCAAGAGGAGGATGAAACATGGAACAGAATATGATCACAATCAGAAATCTGTCAAAAAGAATTTAAAGGACAAAGCGTTCTGAAAAACATTACAATGGAAATCCCCAAAAACTGTGTATACGGACTTTTGGGGGGCAAACGGCGCGGGAAAATCCACGCTGTTGAAAACAATCACCGGACTGTTAAACCCTACGTCCGGTGAAATTTATTTTGAGGGGCATAAGTGGACACGGGCAGATCTGGCGGATATTGGCGCGCTGATCGAGACACCGCCCATTTATGAAAACCTGACGGCGTGGGAGAACATGAAAGTGCGCGCGCTTCTTCTCGGAATTCCGGATGAAAAAATTCAGAAAGTACTCAAAACCGTCGACCTGACGGATACGGGAAAGAAAAAAGCAGGGGCTTTTTCACTTGGAATGAAGCAGCGGCTTGGCATAGGTCTGGCACTTTTGAATGATCCGAAACTGCTGGTACTTGACGAACCGGTCAACGGGTTAGATCCACTTGGAATTCAGGAGCTGCGCGCACTGATCCGGAGTTTTCCGGAAAAAGGCATTACGGTGATCATTTCAAGCCATATTTTAAGTGAAATCCAGCAGACCGCCGATTACATCGGGATCATTGCAAAGGGAACGGTGGGATTTGAAGGAAAACTGCAGGAACAGCAGGATCTGGAAGCATTGTTTATGAAGGTTGTCGCAAAAGGAGGGAATGAATCATGAGACATTATTTTCAGGCGGAACAGTTAAAATACCGTCATACCTCCGTGGCAGCAATTACGCTCGGTATGCCGGTGTTTACGGCGTTGCTGGCATTCTGGCTGACCTCTTCCTATTTTTCCGTTGATGTGTACAACTGGTGGTACATCGGGCTGTATCCGGGGTTTCTGGGCATTTTGTGCAGCATCATCGGGAAAAAGGACAAACAGAAAAAGAATTACACGATATGGTCACTGCCCTGCGGCATGGAACAGATCTGGGACGCAAAAATCCTTGTCGGAATAAAGATGTCGGCGGTTGCAGTTGCTGGACTTACGCTGTTTTCCATGATGGGGCAGATGCTGCTGGAATCTGTGGGGAATCTGAAGATGAGGCAGGCAATCCCGATTCCGGCACAGATACTGGCAGGAATTGTGTTGTGGCTTACCACACTCTGGGAGATTCCGTTCTGCCTGCTTCTTGCACAGAAAAATAAGCACATTTCTGATGCTTGTGATCCATGTTGGAATCTATAGTATTTTGTCTACGTCGGTATCGTTAAAACCGTGGTTTGCGTTGTTTCCGGGAGCGATCACATCGCGGCTGATGTGTGTCGTGATCAAAGTGATGCCAAACGGACTGCCGTTTGAGCCGGGGCAGGTGACCTATTCTCCGGAACTCGGCAGAGTGAGTGGTCTGTTGATTGGAATTCCTGCCGCACTTCTGTGGTTTCTGGTATTCTGGCTGGCAGGCAGAACATGGTTTCGAAAGCAGGTGGCAGAATGACAAAACGTGTGATGGGAAGTGTCCGGGCGGAACTTTTGAAAATGAAGCATACTTTTTTAATTCCGTTTCATGTGGCGGTGCCGGTTATCATCGCTGGTTTCATGCTGTTTTATTATCGCGGGACTATAGGAAATCCCATGGGACAGACCATGGCATATTTTGAACTGATCGGTATCGGGCTTCCGTTTGTGGTGAGCATTGTGTGTGCGGGAAATATCGGACTTGAGGAGCAGAATCATTTTCAGGTATTTCTCGGGAACTACAAAGTAAAGGGCAAAGGGTTTGTTGTAAAGGGCGTGGTTCTTTTTTTTGGCATGGGGGTTCTTGCAATTTTCGGGGCAGCAGTTCTTTTTGCTGCCGGGTATCATTTTTTACTGGGAAAAGAGGGGATTGGCATGCGGTATGTGCGGCTGACGGGGACACTGATTTTCGGAAGTGTGCCGTTGTATCTGGAGCATTTGTTCCTGAATCTGATCTTTCCAAAGACCGTATCCCAGTGCGTGGGCGTGGCGCAGTCGGTGGTGTCCGCCTTGTTTCTCACCGGGCTTGGGGAGGGCAGATGGCAGTTTTTCCGGCTACGTGGAGTGCAAGGGGCATTCGGTATTGCAATGATCCCGTAAACGGGAAACGTGTGTTGTTTTGTCTGTTGCTCCTGTTTCTGATGTGTGTCATAATTGGAGTATGGTTTCATAAATATGAAGGAAGGCAGTGCAATGACTGAGATATTGGCAATTGATGATGACCGGGAAATTTTAGCTGTGATCAAAAAAAGCACTTTTTGCGGGAAGGGTATCAGGTGACGGCACTTGAAGATCCGCTGCAACTGGAGGAAGACAAACTGGGCAGATACCAGCTCATTCTTTTTAGATGTGATGATGCCGGGCATAGACGGGTTTGATCTGTGCCGCAGAATCCGCGAAAAAGTGGATTGTCCGATTCTGTTTCTCACGGCAAAAACCGAAGAGAAAGACGTAATGACCGGGCTTGGCGCGGGTGGTGATGACTATATCACAAAACCGTTCGGGATCGGGGAACTGCGGGCGAGAGTTGCTGCACATATCCGGCGGGAAAACAGGGGAAAAACGCATACGATCTGTATCGGGGAGGTGCGTTTTTCCATGCAGGAGAGAAAAATCTATGTGCAGGAACATGAACTTGTTTTTACAAAGGCGGAATATACGATCTGCGAATTTCTGGCATTGAACCACGGACAGGTATTTTCGAAAGAACGGATTTTAGAGCATGTATTCGGATTTGACGGGGACAGCAACAGTTCCGCAATTACGGAGCATGTAAAAAATATCCGTGCAAAATTCCAGAAATTTGGGATCAACCCGATTGAAACGGTTTGGGGGATCGGCTATCGATGGAAATGAAAAAAAGAAGACAAAAAACACTGACCGGGCTGTTTTTGAAATTTGCGGCGTTATTCTGTCTGGATACGTTCGGAATCGGAATGTTCTGTCTGGTGTTTCTGGTATTAAGTCCCATGACAGGATTTACGCTGCCTGCCAATTATGCGGAGCTGCAACTGACGGACCATACGGAAGAAATTAGGGCTGCGGGGACAGATGTGGAAGCCCTGATTCCGGATGGATGCAGATACGGGATTTACGATGCGGCGGGGCGGTTTAAGACTGGAACTTTTTCGGCAGACGCGCAGAAAAGGGCATGGCAGGGGTATAAAAACGGCAGTAAGTATGCATCCATGGGAAAGTATTACCGCTATATTAAGCAGAACAGCGGCGATATCTTTATTGTAAAATACGATTTGCATATGAGGTATGCGTACGATAAATTAAACGGCATTGTTCCATCTCTGGAGATACTGACACCGGTGCTTGGCGTGGTGCTGTTTTTCCTGCACGCCACATTGTTGTCCGGCCATTTTGCAAAAAAATTAAAACGGGAGCTTAGGCAGCTACGCGAAGTTACGGAAAAAATTGGACAAAATGATCTGGAGTTTGAAACCGGACCATCACAGATTAAGGAGATTGACGATGTGATGTCCTCACTTTCCGGCATGAAAGAAGCATTAAAAGATTCGCTGACCAGACAGTGGGACGCACAGCAGCAGAAAAAAGAGCAGCTTGCGGCACTGACACACGATATCAAGACACCGCTTACTGTCATCAAAGGAAATGCCGAGCTTTTGGCGGAGACGGATTTGTCTGCGGAAAACCGGGAGTGTACGGATGCTATTTTGGCGAATGTGGGCAGCATGGAGCAGTATTTGGAGCATATGCGGCAACTGCTGTATGGACGTGACCGCGCAGAGGAGACAGAAGTAGTTACCTGTGCGCGTTTGAAAGAGCAGTTCAAAGAAGCAGCCATGCAGATTGCGGCAGCGGAAAAAGTTCCGGTTGTTTTTCAGGAGGATTCCCTGTGTGGGAATGTATGCTGCAAGCCAGGACCGGTTGGCAGAGCGTGGAAAAATGTGGTCAGCAATGCGGTGGAACACACAGACCGGGCGCGCGGGATCGTGGTGCGCCTGCAGATGGAAGTGTATGAGGGGCAGGAGTATCTGACTGCAACCGTCCGCGATTTTGGAAAGGGTTTTTCGGAGCAGGATCTCATCTATGCAGATCAGGAATTTTACAGCGGGGATGCCAGCCGGCATGACCGGACGCATCAGGGGCTTGGTCTTGCGATCGCAAAAAAAATTCTTAAAAGAGCAGGGCGGCATGCTTTGTTTTTACAACCACGCGGAGTCTGGAGCGGAAGTGGTGTGCCGGATCAAAACGGAAAAGACGTAATTTTCGCATTGTAAATAAACGCACAATATGCTAATATGTAGAAAGTTTCATAAAGAAGATCGTTGGTGCCTGTCATATAAAGCCACTTTGCATGGGATATATGGGCTTGTATGCACAGGGTAAAAGGGAAACAGGTGCAAATCCTGTACGAACTCGTCACTGTGATTAGGGAGTAACTGCAAGAAGCACATCGCATGAGAAATCCGCTGACGCGGATGGCATGGGTTGATTGCTCCTTTTCGGAATGTTCCGGTGGGGCTTTTCTTTTTGGCACTTTGATGATGCGTGATCTTATGAGATGAAGCAACCCGTCAACCCAAAGAATACATCGCATGAGAAATCCGCCAGGGCGGATGCGGTGTATGCAGGAAATGCAGCCTATGCTGTATTTCAAAAAGGAGAGAATTATGAGAAAGAAAACACTTGCATTGTTTCTGACATGTGTACTGGCTGCAGGCATGCTTGCCGGATGCGGAAACAAAGACAGCAAAGACAACAATCAGGTAGAAAATTCGCAGGGCACAGAGTCTGCAAAAGACGATCAGGCAGCTGCAGATGAGGTAGCAGAATTAATTGATGCTATTTATGTTCAGGAAAGAACAGATAAAACCGATGAGCAGTGTGCTGCTGCAAAAGAAGCATGGGACAAGCTGACAGATGCACAGAAAGAACTTGTCAGTGGTGAGAATGCAGATCCGGATTATTTCGGCAGAGATACCGGTGATGCTTCCAAGGATGATCCGTTAAATCAGGATAATATCGGAGATAACGAAATCCTTGTCGTAAGCTTTGGTACATCTTTTAATGACAGCCGTGTTGCAGATATCAGTGGTGTGGAAAAAAAGCCATTCAGGCAGCCAATCCGGACTGGGAAGTCCGCAGGGCATTTACCGCACAGATCATTATCAATCACGTACAGGCAAGAGATGGCGAGAAGATCGACAACGTAGACCAGGCATTACAGAGAGCGGTTGATAACGGGGTAAAGAATCTGGTGATCCAGCCGACACACCTGATGCATGGGGCAGAGTATGATGAACTTGTCGGAGAGCTGGATGCATATAAGGATAAGTTTGAAAAAGTTGTCGTTGCGGAACCGCTGCTTGGCGAAGTTGGTGATGATGCAACAGTGATCAACGATGATAAGAAGGCAGTTGCAGAAGACATTACAGCAGAAGCCGTAAAAACCGCAGGATACGATTCACTAGATGCCGCAAAGAAGGACGGTACTGCATTTGTATTCATGGGACACGGTACTTCCCATTCTGCAAAAGTAAGTTACAGCCAGATGTCTACACAGATGGATAAGCTTGGTTATGACAATGTCTTTATCGGAACCGTAGAGGGGGAGCCGGAAGAGACTTCCTGTGAAAATGTAATCAAGGCAGTTAAGGACGCAGGTTACAAGAAAGTTATTCTTCGTCCACTCATGGTTGTTGCCGGAGATCATGCAAACAATGATATGGCAGGAGACGATGACGATTCCTGGAAGAGCCAGTTCACTGCAAGCGGCAATTTCGACAGTGTTGACACACAGATTGCCGGACTTGGTGAGATTGAAGCTGTCCAGAAACTTTATGTAGAGCATACAAAAAAAGCAAATTGAGTCACTTGGAAAAGTTTCCAAGTCTGCTTCTTCCAGCGCGGTATCCGCGCTGGAGGACGGCACTTATACCGCAAAGTTTAATACCGACAGTGGGATGTTTCATGTCAATGAAGCAGACAATGGATGTGGAACCCTTACCGTAAAGACAAAAAGATGACCATTCATATTCGTCTGGTATCCAAGAAAATCGTAAATCTGTTTCTGGGAAGTGCAAAAGATGCAGAAAAAGACGGTGCAGAATTGTTACAGCCAACGACAGATAAAGTAAAAATACAGCGATGGAACGACAGAGGAAGTTTACGGATTTGACGTGCCGGTAGAAGAACTTGGAAAAGAGTTTGACCTTGCAATTCTTGGAACCAAGGGAACCTGGTATGATCATAAAGTCAGTGTATCAGATGCACAGAAAAAATAAAATGTGAGTTGTCTGCCAGACGGCGGCAATTCCGGTACATCGTATTTGAAAATGATGTACATGTGTCAGAAGTTACAGGAAAACAGATAGGATGGATCGGAGAAATCATCCGGTCAAAGAGAAAAAGTATGAAAAGCAGGAAATTAACGGTAATTATCGTGTCCCTTTGTATGTGTGTGTCGGTTTTGTCCGGCTGTGGTTCTACGGCAGAAAGAGAACAGGTGCAGCATGCCGCGGAAACGCAGACTGCCACCGCGGAACCGGACACATCGCTGGAAGACGGAGAATACACCGTAAATGTAGAACTGGAAGGCGGAAGCGGCAGAGCTTCCGTAGATTCTGAAGCAAAAAGTAAAAGTGACGGACGGACAGGCATATGCAACCATAGTCTGGAGCAGTACCTATTACGATTACATGCTGGTCGATGGAAAAAAATATACAAATGAGAACGAGGGCGGGAATTCAACGTTTACATTTCCAATTGCCGGAGTTCCGTGTACGATGGATGTAGTAGGAGACACTACAGCCATGAGCCAGCCGCATGAGATTGATTACACCCTGACATTTTCTTTTGCAAAAGATGTAAGTTTTAAAGATCTGAAGCAGACCGGGCAGGTAAAATTGTCCTATGCCGATCAGTTTCAGATCGATGAATATGGAAATTATAAGCTGATTACGATCGTGGACAACGGTCGTTTTTTGCTTATTCCGAAAGGGGTTCCGGTGCCAGCGGATGTACCGGAGGATGTAATCGTTTTACAGCAGCCGTTAAACCATGTGTACCTTTGTATCGTCTGCGGTGATGGATCTGATCTGTCAGACCGGCGGGCTGTCACACGTTGCATACACCGCATTGAAGGAAGACGACTGGTATGTGCAGCAGGCGAAGGATGCCATGGCAGACGGTTCTTTTTGGTTTATGCCGGAAAATACAGTGCGCCGGATTACGAACAGCTGTTGCAGGGTGGCTGCACATTTGCCATTGAAAATACGATGGTCACGCACAATCCGGAAGTAAAGGAAAAACTCGAAGAACTTGGCATCCGGGTGATGGTCGAGCGTTCCAGTTATGAAAAGCATCCGCTGGGACGGCTGGAATGGATCAAACTGTTTGGTATTCTGTTTGGAAAACAACAGCAGGCAGATGACTATTTTAATAAACAGGTAAAACGTGTGAAACCGATTATGGAAAAAAAGAGTACCGGGAAAAAGGTGGCATTTTTTGCAGTTTCCTCGGACGGGACGATCACTGTGCGCAAGCCAAACGACTATGTCTCTGCGATGATCGGACTTGCAGGCGGGACCTATTCACTCGGAAATTATATGGATGAAGAAAAAAATGCACTTTCCACGATGAAAATGCAGATGGAAGATTTTTATTCTGCGGAGGTTGATGCGGATGTGCTGATCTACAACGGAACCATTGAGGGGGAATTGACGTCCATCGATGAGCTGGTAAAGAAAAACAGCCTGTTTGCGGATTTTCAGGCTGTAAAAAGCGGACAGGTGTACACAACGGGAAGCAATTTTTACCAGCAGTCTACCGGAACCTGTGATTTTATCGAGGATCTGAATCAGATCCTGACGGGAGAAGGGGATGGAACATACCGGTTTCTGAAGAAATTGCAGTGAGCCGGAGCGTACGGATGTACAAATAATAACAATTGTCGTAATGCATGAGGAGCAGAACATGAGATCACAAATAAAAGAAAAAAAGAATAATTCCGGGACAGAAACAAACAGAACGCTCCGCTATCTGGTTTCTTTTCTTGTGATCATGGGATTGCTGGTCGTTTTGTTTTTCTGGAATATCGGTGTCGGAAGTGTGGAAATGTCTTTTTTTGATTTTCTGGGCGTGCTGACAAAACATCAGCCGGATTCCACACTGTATCAGATTGTCTGGAAAATCCGTCTGCCCCGTATCATTGCTGCAGTTCTGCTCGGAGGGGCACTTTCCGTATCCGGTTTCCTGCTGCAGAGTTTTTTCCAGAATCCGATTGCAGGACCGTATGTGCTTGGGATTTCCTCCGGAGCCAAACTTGTCGTGGCACTGACCATGATATTTCTTCTGGAAAAAGGGATTATGGTCAGTTCCCTTGGAATGGTGGTAGCTGCATTTGCCGGTTCATTGCTTGCCATGGGATTTGTCCTTCTGATTTCGTTTCGGGTATCGAATATGTCGCTGCTTGTAGTGTGCGGTATCCTGATTGGTTATATCTGTTCGGCGATTACGGATTTTTGTGTGACGTTTGCGGACGATTCCAATATTGTCAATCTTCACAACTGGTCGATGGGAAGTTTTTCCGGTATGAGCTGGGAGCACATTCGCATCATGGTCATAATTGTTGGAATCACGGTTGTGATTACCTTCGGGCTTGCAAAACCAATCAGTGCTTATCAGATGGGAGAATCTTATGCCAGAAATATGGGCGTAAACGTAAAAGCACTGCGCATTGCACTGATTTTACTGTCAAGTCTGCTGTCGGCATGTGTGACCGCGTTTGCCGGACCGATTTCGTTTGTCGGAATTGCGGTGCCGCATCTGATTAAACTGGCAACCCACACGGCAAAACCGATTATTCTAATTCCGGGATGTTTTCTCGGCGGCGCAGTGATTACGCTGTTCTGTGACGGGATTGCGCGGACCGTGTTTTGCACCAACGGAGATCAGTATCAGTTCGGTGACTGCGGTATTTTTAGTGCCGGTGGTAATTGCGGCAATGTTGCGAAAGCAGCGGATGTGATGAATCGTGGAAGACAAATAATGTGCAGACAGAAAGCCAAAACGGATAAGGACGCAAAGGTAGGAAGAAAGTTACTATGAGCAGACACAAAAAAATGCAGATGGAAAATAATTGGAAAGTGATGAAAGAAGAAAACGGAAAACAACATAACGGACAGAATATGCTAAAGGAGCCAGGGCAGTTTCCTGCGCAAGATATACCAAACGATGACGAGCAGCTTACGATGCGTGATCTGACCGTAGGATACGACCGGATTCCCCTGATTAAAAATATCAATCTGGGTGTCCGGCCAGGGGAAATCCTCACACTGATCGGACCAAACGGCTCCGGAAAATCGACAATTTTAAAGACCATCACCAAACAGCTTAAAACCATTGGCGGCAGTGTTTTTCTGGGAAAAGAATCCATGAGGGAACTGACGGACAGTGAGATTTCCAGACATCTTTCGATGGTCATGACGGAGCGCATCCACACGGAACTGTTAAGCGGCAGGGATGTGGTGGCAACCGGGCGCTACCCGTACACGGGGAGGCTTGGTATCCTCTCACAACAGGACTGGAAAAAGGTGGACGAGGCGATTGCCCTGGTGCATGCCGGGGAAGTGCAGCAGCAGGATTTCCGGAGAATCAGTGATGGGCAGAGGCAGAGACTTATGCTGGCGCGGGCGATCTGTCAGGACACACAGGTTCTGATTCTTGATGAACCGACTTCCTATCTGGATATGGGATTTAAACTGGACATTCTTACAACCATCCGCATGCTGGCACGGAAGAAAAACCTGGCAGTTATCATGTCATTGCACGAACTGGATCTGGCACAGAAAGTTTCGGACACCATTGCGTGTGTGAAAGGGGACCGTATTGACCGGGTCGGGACACCGGAGGAAATCTTTTCCGGGAACTACGTGCAGCAGTTGTACGGCGTCAAGTCCCGGCAGTTTGATCCGCAGACCGGACAGGCATTTTTGGAAAGACCGGAAGGGGAACCGGAGGTATTTGTGATTGGCGGCGGTGGAACAGGGCTTGCGGTTTATAACCGCCTGCAGCGGCAGAACATTCCGTTTGCAGCGGGCATTCTGCAGGAAAAATGATGTGGAGTACGCAGCGGCATCTGCACTTGCCGCTTGTGTTTTTTCGGAAAAAGCATTCTTTTCGGTTTCGGAAGAAACCTTTTTGCGGGCAAAACAGATGCTCGATGACTGTGATGCCTGCATTTGCGCATTGACAGAATTTGGTCCTTATAATGAAAAAAAATAGGCAGCTTTATGAATATGCAAAAAAACTTGCAAAGTATGTGCAGAGATATAATTATATAAAATGCCATTTTTGCCTGTGTGAAATCTTGGAGTGCGAACTGTATTTAGCTATATAATTTTTGGGGCATATAAAAGTATATCACCTTCATTTCATGCTATTGCAGAACCTAGATGGGACATATGTAAAAAAGCAGGGGAGAAAGTCCCGCGAATCTAAAGAAGAGGGACATATAGAAAAAAGCAGAGGAAAAAAGTCCCGCGAGTCCAAGGAAGAGGGACATATAAAGAAAAAGCAGAGGAAAAAGTCCCGTAAGTCTAAAGAAGAGGGACATATAGCGAAAAAAGCAGGAGAAAAAGTCCCGTGTGTCCAAGAAAGAGGGACATAGCTCCGGAAAAATCTTCTATATATCCCAGACACCAGATGTTATGGGACATAATTGCTCACAAAATCTACATATGTCCCAAGAAGCAAAAAGCCGTGGGACATAATCCCACAAAAAAACCTGTATATGTCCTGCCCCCTCTTGATTCCTGCAAAAATGTGAGGTATAAAACAGAGGAAGGAGTTCATCCTTCCAAATAATTCAAAACAGAGCACGAAAAGGAGTGAATTAATATGGCAAGAAAAGATTTTGGAGCAAAACCATACACCTATCCACAGCCGGTATTTATTCTCGCAACATACAATGAGGACGGCACGGCGAATGCAATGAACGCAGCATGGGGCGGAATCAGTGAAGGAAACGAGATTTCTTTCTGCATCAGTGCCGGACATAAGACAACAAAGAATTTCCAGAGAACCGGGGCATTTACAGTAAGCATGGCAGATGCAAAGCATGTGGCAGCCTGTGATTATGTGGGAATCGAATCTGCAAACAATGTGGCAGGAAAACTGGAAAAAAAGCAGGTTTTACCGTGAAAAAAGTGCAAATGTAGACGCTCCGATCATCAATGAACTGGCAGTCTGCGCAGAGTGCAAAGTAAAAAGTTATGATCCGGAAAGCTGCAGACTGGTAGCGGAGATTGTCAATGTCAGTGTGGATGAAGCTGCAATGACCGACGGAAAAGTAGATGTGGCAAAAGTACAGCCGATCACATTTGATCCGTTCAACAATGAGTATTATGTGCTGGGCGAAAAAGTGGGAAATGCTTTTTCAGATGGGAAAAATCTAAAATAATTCTAAACAAAATCTAAAAAAAACAGGACGTATCCTTGACGTTTTTTAAAAATCGAGGTATAGTACGCTACGCTTTGTGATATCGTTGCACCACAAAGCCAGCGTACTTTTTTTAAAAAAACGAGGGGGAATCAGACGATGACTTTTTACCAGGAACTACAACTGAGTTCAGTTGGCTCAAAACAGCTGATCAAAAACACAACAGACAAAAAAGAAAAACGCAAACATATCCTGATCTATAATTTTAAAGTCTATCTTGTTATGGTATTCTGCGTCGCTGTGGTTACACTGTTCAGTAAAATATTCGGTGCAGATAACAGTGTACCGGGAGTGGTTGTGCTGCTGGCAGTACTTGTGCTCCGGCAGGCAGATTTCGGGGTGCGTACCAGTCATGGGCTGCTCTGTATTGCGGGAATTTTTGGGATTTTAATCGCAGGACCGAGAATTACCAATATGATGCATCCGGTTCCGGCATTTTTTGTGAATGTGGCATGTATTCTGATTCTCATGATTTTCGGATGCCACAATGTGATCATGTCAAACCAGTCCACGTTTGTCCTTGGATATCTGCTTTTGCAGGGGTATGATGTGAGTGGACATGCCTATGTGCTGCGTGTGATCAGTCTGCTGATTGGTATGGGAATCTGTATGGCTGTATTTTATAAGAATCAGAAAAACCGTCCATACCGCCGGACGTTCCTGGATCTGTTCCGGGAATTTGATGTACGTTCCGCGCGGAACTGGTGGTATATTAAGCTGACACTGATTGTTTCTTCGGCACTGCTGATCGTGTCACTGCTCGGATGGCCGCGTGCCATGTGGGCGGGAATCGCCTGCATGTCTGTATGTCTTCCATTTCATGAGGACAGTGTGGAGCGTGCAAAACGCAGGGGACCGTTTAATATTGTGGGGTGCATGATCTTCCTTATTTTGTATCATGTGTTACCGGAATCCATGTATCCGTATATCGGGATGATCGGTGGAATTGGAGTTGGTTATTCTGCAGGATATGCATGGCAGACCGTATTTAATACGTTTGGCGCACTGTCGATTGCATCGGGGTTATTCGGTGCAGGTACGGCAGTGACGCTGCGAATTATATTCAATGTGATGGGATCTGTATATACCGTCGTATGTGACAGATTTTTGGATTTCCTCAGAAAAAGAACGGAAATCCACCGGGTGGGTGAGATGGCATAAAATCAGTAGATCACCCGGTTCCGCCCACTCTCTTTGCCGAGATAAAGCTTGCGGTCGGCTTCCTGAATGACAGATTCCATGGTATGATTTCTGCCAAATTCTTCGACTCGAATGTCATGGTTACATGAATCAGTTTGCGTTCGTATAATACAGGAGTGTGCCGGATATCATCCAGAAGGTCAGACATCAAAAGCTGAACCTCCTCCATATCCATGCCGGGAAATACAAACAGGAATTCTTCTCCGCCCCAGCGGCAGACGTACCCTTTTTTGTCCATAATCGTGCGAAACAGCCGGGAGAGTGTGCGAAGGACTTCATCCCCGGCGTCATGTCCGTAAGTATCATTTACATGTTTGAAAAAGTCAATATCACCCATGGCAACCGTAAGAGACTGTATTTTGTGCTGGGAATATTGAGAAATGGCTTTTTCAAGATATTTACACATTTGCCAGCGGTTAAAAAGTCCGGTCAGGGGATCCGTGGATGCGATATGTTCCAGTTCCAGATTGTAACGTATAAGCTTGTGTTCCATCTGCTGGGAATTCTGGGTGAAAATAATCATAACGGTGATCAGTTCTGCAAAAATAAACAAAGTGTCTATGGTCTGTATGCAGATACTGGCATCTGTGGGAAGCTGGATGACCGGCAGATGATACCGTGTATAGGAATACAAAAGCAGGCGGTAAGCACATGTGCAGATTCCAACAAAGATTTTAGTGCGTATGCGGTGGAAACTGACTGCAAAATTTAATACGAGAAGTACAAACAGGAAGTGCTGTACACCGCAGTCCCACCCAAATCTCTGTATAAATACAGTAATCCACAATAACGTCAGCAATTGTGAAAAAATGGAAGCAAAATGTGTGTGGTTCAGATAGGTAATCCGGAAAGCAAATACATATAAAATGCCACAGATGAGTGTCAGCAGGGAGGAAGGAACATCCCGAAGAAAGCAGCAGACACAAAAAAGGACAAGAAAATAAACGCTGAGAATCAGTGCATACAGACGCAGGGTCACAGCAGTGGTTTTTGTCTCATTTGGATTTTGTACATCCTGAAATATAAACGCCCCTATTTTTTTATGAATCATATGTAATCCCCCAATAAACATATGCCGTTCCAAAACATCTATAAGAATTATATCACAGTATAAGAAAAAGAGAAAGCGCATTTTTCACATACTATCCATACTTGAATTCATGGAAATTACATTGTATAATCAGTAAGGTTGAGGAATAAAATAACAAAGAACATATAGGAGGAATCTATTATGGTTACTTGGGACAACTTGGATACCCTTTCTTCTTTTTCAGAACCTTTCAAAAACAGGTCGCATAGATCTGAAAAAAGTAATGTCTGGCGAGAACGGGGCAGAGCGTGTGAAAAATTACAGTATTCCAATGGCAGAGGGATTGGTGTACAACTATGCTGCAAAGCAGGTGGATGATGATGTACTGGAAGCTTTGGTTAAGCTTGCAGAAGAAGCACAGCTTTCTGAAAAATTTGAGGAGCTTTACAACGGTGCTGTCATCAACACCGGAGAGAACCGTCTCGTGCTTCATCAGCTGACCCGTGGACAGCTTGGAAAAAGCCGTTGTAGCAGATGGTGTGGATAAGCGTAAATTCTATGTGGAGCAGCAGCAGAGAATTGCTGATTTTGCCAATAAGGTACACGCTGGTGAGATTACAAACGCTGCAGGTGAGAAATTCACAACAGTTGTCCAGATCGGTATCGGCGGAAGTGACCTGGGTCCTCGCGCTATGTATTTAGCACTTGAGAATTGGGCAAAGAAAAACAACACATTCAAGATGGAAGCAAAATTCATCAGTAATGTAGATCCGGATGATGCAGCCGCTGTATTGAATTCTGTAGATGTTGCCCATTCTATTTTCGTACTTGTTTCCAAATCAGGTACTACACTTGAGACACTGACCAATGAGTCTTTCGTTAAGGATGCATTAAAGAAAGCAGGCCCGATGCTTCTAAGCATATGATCGCCGTTACCAGTGAGACATCACCGCTGGCAAAGAGTGATGATTATCTGGCAGCATTCTTTATGGATGATTACATCGGAGGACGTTATTCTTCTACATCAGCCGTTGGTGGAGCTGTATTATCCCTGGCATTTGACCGGATGTATTTGCACAGTTTCTGGATGGTGCTGCAGCAGAGGATAAACTCTCCGCAGAAAAAGACGTATTGAAGAACCCTGAGATGCTCGATGCACTGATCGGTGTTTACGAGCGTAACGTACTGGGATATCCGAGCACCGCAGTGCTTCCGTATTCACAGGCACTCAACCGTTTCCCGGCACATTTACAGCAGGTAGATATGGAGTCCAATGGTAAATCCGTAAACCGTTTTGGAGAGCCTGTAAATTACCCGACAGGTCCTGTTATTTTCGGCGAGCCGGGAACAAACGGACAGCATTCCTTCTATCAGTTACTGCATCAGGGAACCGATATCGTACCGCTGCAGTTTGTAGGTTTTAAGAACAATCAGCTTGAAACCGATGTTGATATTCAGGGAAGCACAAGCCAGCAGAAACTCTGTGCTAACGTTGCAGCTCAGATCGTTGCATTTGCATGCGGTAAAGCAGATGACAATCGCAATAAGAACTTCGAAGGCGGACGTCCATCTTCTATTATCATTGGTGATCAGTAAATCCTAAGACATTAGGTGCATTACTGGCACACTTTGAGAACAAGATCATGTTCCAGGGATTCTTATGGAATGTCAACAGCTTTGATCAGGAAGGTGTTCAGCTTGGCAAAGTCCTTGCAAAGCGCGTTCTTGCACACGAGACAGACGGAGCATTGAAAGTATTCAGTGATCTGTTAAATATCTAATCGGATTTTTGTCTGAAGCAGGTCAAAGATATAAGACATATATAAATAAGAAAAAGGAGTATGGAAAACAACGGTGTTTTTCATACTCTTTTTTTTGTTCTTGAAAAAATATGGGATGATTGACAGGAAAGAAGCCATTAGAGTATCATAGGCTTAGCAATGGATCAGGGAGTAGAAAAACGTGACAACATTTGAAATGCTGCAGGAACTGCTTGCGCAAAATGAATTTGAACTTTTGTTGCCGGAGGATTATACAGCGAATACAACAGAGCAGGATATCCGGTTGGTTTATCAAATGAATGATACCGTGGAGAGTTTTCTTGTTTTTCGGAAAGCAATCTTCACAGGCACATACAAAAAAGGATTATGAAGGGAAACTGGATGCCTCTTATGACCGGGATCAGGACCGGTATGTGCTTGGGGTGCGGCAGGGAGACAGTGTTATTACCCTGTTTTATCAGAAGCTGGAGCTGGAAGTAAATCTATATAACTATGGAGAGATTGCACATTTCTGGGTTCCGCGGTATGAAAATCTGCGTCAGCTGGAATTTCGGATTGCAGTGCTGTGGGACAAGTATACCTATTTGGGGGAAAATTACTGCAGTGAGGGGAAAAGCGCCTGGTCCATCTGGCGGATGTCCCGGCGCTTAATTTCTGCTCTTACTGTGCTGCACCGGAGCCGTATATGGTGCCACATGAGATGCCGAAAGGGTCTTTCCTGCAGGGCCTGGATGTGATGGAGCAGTTGGCGAAGCAGGCGAAAGACTGGCTGCTGGTTGGCTGGATTCGCTTTTATCGCAGACATCCGTCAACAATTGTAACCAGGTGGGTGGCACACGTCCTGCACCATAGCATTCATTTTGGCTTTGTGAAAACACTTACGGAAACGATCAAAAAGGAGACGGCCATCTATCCGCGACGCCTGTTCGGAAAAAGCGGAGAGGAACGGCTGGCACTGTGTCTGAAAAAAGCAAACGCACGGAAGGAAGAACTGGAAAAGACGGGCGCATATGTAGAAATTGTGCGGCAGGAGCCATTTACAATTGCAAAAGATCAGCTGGATTTAAAGGTGTATCTGCTGGTCAGCCGCCAGGGGATGGTAAACCAGAAGATTCAGGTGGAGGAAATAGAGTAGTAATATGGCGGCTATTTTTGTGGCTTATTGTTATCTTTGCCAAAGGTATATCCACGACCAAAGCAAGTTAGGCCGAAAACTTACCACTGCTATAAAGTCGACAATACTCATGGCTTAGCCCTCCTTTCCAGCGGATTTCTATGTAATCAGAGAGTAACAATAACGAATAAAAAGACAATCAGGTTAGAATTTGATTGAAAGACTTTTTTCTAAAATGATAGTATAGATACATGGGAAACTAGAGAGCCGGGCGGCTTACCCTCTTTTTTCGGAGGGGCTAACCCTCCAGACGAAAGAAAGGAGGGCGTTGCCAATGTATGTTACATATTCTGATTTGATTCAGATAGGGATATTCATTTGCGCCCTTGTTGGATTGTGTTACACGATTTTCAAGGGAAAACGAAAATAGCCGCCATTACTCGCAATAATGACGGCTGTTGTTAAAACAGATTTTTAATTATTGGGGTAAGCCGCTTCTCTAGCTTTCCCTTTTTCTATACATAGAATAACATATCTTTTGAATCTCTGCAAGGAAAAGTGTGAATCGATTCATAATTTGTTACTGTTCACTCAGCACCTGAACACCATGCTGTTCAGGTACACATTTTTTCCCCCCTTTTTGTGAAATGAGTTGACTTCATCACACAGGTGTAATATATTGAAGAAAACATATCATTTTCGAGAGGGGGAATTTTTATGTGGATGTTACTGGGGATTCTTGTAGTTGGTGCGCTTGGAGGCGTATGTATGGCTGCACTCCGCAATGTGAGCAGGGGATGTCGGTGGAGGCATGGGCAGAGATTATATGGAAAAAAGAGTGGGGAATTACAGAAAATAAAAAAGAGTAGAAAGACAAGATGGGATTATTAGAACAGATCAAAAAACCGAATGCAAAAGCATTTACACATAGCGGAAAATTTCATGCGGATGATGTATTTTCATCCGCATTATTGTTGTATCTGAATCCGCAGATTACAATCACAAGAGGAAACCGTGTGCCAGAAGAATATGATGGGATTGTATTTGATATTGGCAGAGGGCGGTATGATCATCACCAGAGAGACAGCCGTGTGCGTGAAAATGGAGTACCGTATGCCGCCTTTGGTCTGCTCTGGGAAGAACTCGGAAGCGGAATCTTAGGGGAAACGTTAGCGCAGCGGTTTGATGAAGAATTTGTGCAGCCGTTGGATAACAATGATAATACCGGAGAAAAGAATGAACTTGCGACACTGATCGGAAACTTTAATCCGGTGTGGGACGCACAAAAAAACATACAGAAGGAAGAAGAAAGCATATCTGCTGAGCCTGCGCTGACTGCGGAAGAAAAATCCCGTGGTCTGACCAAAGAATTTCAGCGGGCGGTACAGATGGCAGGAATGATTCTGGAAAATAAATTTGCGCGTTATCGTGCGGATGCACGGGCAGATGCACAGATCGAGGAAGTATTAAGTGCACGGGAAGATCTGACAGATACAAGGATTCTTGTCCTTTCCGAATTTGTTCCGTGTCAGAAACGGCTGAAGGAGACAGATATCGCGTTTGTTATTTTTCCGTCGAATCGTGGCGGATATTGTATCCAGCCACAGAAGAAACCGGATTCCATGAATTACAAATGCAGTTTTCCAAAGCAATGGCTGGGGCTTGAAAATGAAGAACTGCAAGAGGCTACAGGGCTTGCCAGTGCAGGGTTCTGTCACAAGGGCGGATTTCTTATGACGGTTGGAGACGAGGCGGATGCCATCAGGGCATGTGAGATCAGTCTGGAAGAATATGAGCAAAAGCCGGTGATTGTGTGTCTGTGGGATGCCGGAGAGGCACAGGAGACAAAAAATTGCGAGAGAGAAGAAACAGAGCAATTGCTCAGGCAGATTCCGGATATGACCGATGCACAGATCTGTCACATGACACTTCCGCTTCTTCCGGATCTGGAAGAACAGGGCGTGTATGCGGAAGTTGCAATGGAAAAAAGAAGATTGGAAAACGTATATCAAAGATTTTGTAAAACAAATACTCAGTATAAACCGGAAGCGGTTTATGTTACGGCAGATCTGTTTGCAGCCTATCCAGTGGTGCATGCACTCCGCAAAAAAAACACATGCCGGTACTGATGCACGCAAAGAAGGAAGGAAAGACCCGCATCGTGCGGCTTCCTTCGGGATCGTAGACCAGAAAGAGAGGAAGAACAATGGACGAGTCAGGAAACCACAAACAGGCAGAACAGAGGGAGAGAATCCGGTGGATCGTATCGATTTTGATTCCCCTTTTGTGTGCACTTCTGTCATTTTGTGTGATTGCAAAATACACCTCATCTCCAACTATGAAGATAAATGCACACGCGATTCAGTCACTGGATGACAAAAAGACAACTGCATTGGAACTGACGGCAGCGGCAACAGCTGCTTCTGCCGCAATTACGCTTATTCCGGGAGATGCCGGTACTCCGATTGCGGATAAACTGGCCGATCTGAGTTCGTATTTTCTGATAGTTGTCTGTGCGATCTATCTGGAAAAATATCTGGTTACCATTACGGGGCTGGCAGCATTTAAACTGTTGATTCCGATCGGATGTATTTTGTTGTCGCTTTGTTTTGGATTCAAAAAGATCTGGGCAGGACCATTGCCTGTAAGCTGGTTTTGTTTGGGCTGGCTGTTTATCTGGTAGTTCCGGTAAGGTCAGGGTTGCGGATCTGATTGATGCGACATATGGAGCTTCCATGGAAAATACCATTGCATCGGCAAAGCAGGCGACGGATGAGATCAAAGGCGAGCAGGCAGATACACAGAGTCAGGAGAGCAGTGGTTCTGATACTGGTGGGAAGAGTAGTTTCTGGTCGGGACTGGTGGACAAAGTTGAGGATACCGTCACCGGCGCAAAAAGTAAATCTGGAAAATACACTGAACCGGTTTATAGAAGCGATTGCGGTAATGCTTGTGACTTCCTGTGTAATACCGATTCTTGTTCTGTTGTTTTTTGTCTGGCTTGTGAAACTGGTACTTGGGGTAAATATTACGTTGCCACAGATCGGAAAAAAAAGAAGAAAAAGAGGGAAAAAGAATATGAAATTACTGATGAAACAGCGTGTTTTTTTCATGGACGGATACCTATGATGTTTATGATGAGGCGGGAAATAAAAAGTATTTTGTAAAAGCAGAATTGTTTCGGCTGGGGCACCAGATCCATGTATTTGATGTTTCCGGAAATGAAATCGGTATGATCAAGCAGCGTCTTTTTACGCTTCTTCCTTCGTTTGATATTGTGATCGGTGGACGTGAATTTGGAAATATTCAAAAGGAATTTACGTTTTTCAAACCGCGTTATGAAATTGATTATAACGGATGGCGTTGTGAGGGAGATTTCCTCGCCTGGGACTATGATGTGTATGCGGGCTGCAGTTCAGTCGTGCATATTTCAAAGGAACTGTTCCACTGGGGAGATACCTATACGATTAATATTTTAAATCCCGAAGATGAGATTCCGGCACTGATGCTTGTCATTGCAATTGATGCAGCGAATTGTACACAGGGAAAGTAAAAAAGTTGGAATAACGAATCGGTCGTTATTCCAACTTTTTCATTTCTTTCATTTATTTGCAGGCTTTCGGAAGTGAAAATTTAGTTGCCTTGTTGAAGTTTTTGTATGTAACAGATGTCTTAATCTTGGAGTAGGACATATCGGAATTCGCTACAAGAGAACTAAGATACTCGTTCATGAAGTCTTTCATGTCGATCGTCTGTTTTACCGGATAATAGGTCTTCTTATCAATCCAGAGAGAGATGGTAATCGGAGAAAGAGAACTGTAATCAGAAGATGTTCCCTGTGTGTTATCTCCGTTAAGTCCAAGTTGTGCAAGAAGACCGGCAATATCTTCGCCCTTCAGCCGTGCCTGAATCTGTACGGTTGATTTTCCGTTGACGGTTACGCTGTTTTTGACAATTTTTAAATCCGAATACATATCTGTGGTCTGTACAGAACTGAGCATATCGGAGTAGTCAGACAAATCCAGTGTTGATTTTTTCATAGGTTTTGTTATCCGTAGAGGTGTACTGCAACAGTTTGTTGCCTTTTTGTTTTGTGTAGGAGATTACTTTTATTTTTGTGTCCTTACCGTTGGAAGGGATTGTCATCGTCATAACGGTTTTGGTTTTCAGCGGACTGGCAAAAGCAATCGTTGTTGACGTGGTTTTGGTGGATGTGGTTTTTCCCTGAACCGACATGTCCATATCCATGTTCATTTTCATCTCATAGGATTTCAATTTTTCTGTGGCTTTCGCCATTTTGTTGATGTACTGCTTGGCAGAAAGGGTTGCTGCCGCTACAGGAGTAGTGCCGGCAAAAGCGCATACTGCCATAACTGCGGTAAGCACAGCTGCCAGAAATTGTTTCTTTAACTTTTTCATAAAATAAAACCTCCATATTTTTTATTGATATGGAGGTATCGTATCATCTAAAGATGTTTTTCGTCAATAAGACCTTTTTCCTACATTTGCTTTATTTGGAATCCATTCGTGTCACAATCATGTGAATGATATATGGAACAAGAATCACCGGAATGGCAAGGTAAGCCAGAAAACTGTAAGCTTTCTGGATCAGTGTCAGAAGCCCGAACTGTGCGATGCCAAAATCAATCAGACAGCAGATCAGTGCGATGATAATCTCACGGGAGGAGATGCGTTTTCTGGTGTTTATGTCCGGAGTTTCTGCTTTTGGTGTCCCGGCAGATACATCATTTTTGCCGGACAGGGTCCGTTTTTTAAGTCCGTCGGATACACGTTTCACCATGGCGGCAACCATATTTACGGCGGTGGATACGGCACCGAGGATAATCAGAATGGAAATGAGCGGTGTCATAAATCCTTTTCCAATACCGTTTTGCACCATAAGCAGTGTCGGTACGCTGGTACCTGCCATATCCGGGCTTGTGGAAACGGTCATAATTCCAAGACAGACCATCGTCATCATCAGCGCGTTGATGATAAAGCCGAGCCCCATGCTTTTGACTGCATCGCCCGGTTTTTTGAATACTTTGGCGTGCTGGACAAATACCGCAATGTTTGCCAGCTGGAACGTTCCGTAAAGGAATGCGGAGTAAAGTGCCTTTCCGAATGGTTGTGTGGATGTTGTCATCTGCTGTGCAGTTGCACGGATGGCAGACCATCCGTGGATGATATTCGGAATGTATACAATCAGAAGCCCGGCAATGATGCAGATGGAAAGCACGGAGGCTACCCGGCGCACCAGATCGGTACCGAAAATGGCAACGATAAAGATGAAAATGCCGATGATCAGTGTACACAGCAGATACGGAAGTCCTGTCAGTGTACTTAATGTTGCACCGCCGGTTGCAAAGGCAACAGCGGGAGCGACACACATGACGCAGATATAGAGCACTTCAAACAGGTTGGAAAAAAACCGGGGCGAATTTTTCGTAAAAAGCATTGTTGTATGAGCGGTAATCGTACACTTCGTGTTTCCTGGCAAAGCGCATGCCGTAGGCAAAAAAGATACCGTTATAGAGCATGGCAAGTGCAGGCATGATCAGGCACCAGATGCCGAACCGTACATAGTAACTGTAAATCTGGGCACCGGAGGCAAATCCGCCGCCGAAATGCGTGGTGAACCAGACAAAGGCAACACCAAAGATGATGGAATAGGTGCCAGTGCCGGCAGAAGATTTTTTATGCATTTATCTGTCTGCTTGCTCCCGTTCTTTCAGCTGCTTCATTGCAAGGGTCAGCATTTCTTTTTGTTACTTTGTATGGGTAATGTCTGATATCGGACATTTCCGGGATGCGATCCATACTTTCCTCCCACTGTTCTTCCGTAATCTCAATCTGTTCCAGGGAGGTCGGAAGCTGCAGCTGTTGGTTTAAGGTATAGATTTTTTCAAATTCCTCGTACTGCTGGTCGACAAGCAGTGCAAACAGAACACCGAATCCCACGACTTCTCCGTGCAGATGTTTTTCTTCAATGACCGGATAACTGGTCAGCGCATAAAAAATTGCATGCGCCAGCCCGCTGTTATAATCCGGGGTGAAATCTTTCGTCAGGAAAATGGAGGCAATTCCGGTTGTCACGACGATGGCAAGGACAACCTGCTCCACATCGTAGGTACATAATCCTTTTTATGATCCTCGAGTGCTTTGGCACCGTATTCCAGAAGCGGATTGCGGCACATGACACTTAATGCCACACCAAGGGAGGTGAAATGTTCCAGCTGTTCCCCACGGGAAGAGATGGTTGCCTCGTAGTATTTGGCATAGGTATCGCCAATGCCCGCCCACATATACTGTGCAGGGGCTTTGGCAATAATTTCTGTGTCGATAAATGCGTGCATGGCAGGCCGTATAAAAAAGTTCGGTTTTAAGAATGTGCCGTCCTCGTTGTACATGATGGATACCGAAGTACAGGCTGCACAGTTGGAGGCGATGGTCGGGAACGTAAAGACCGGCTTATCGTCAGTGATACACAGACATTTTACGGTGTCTAGTGCTTTTCCACCGCCCACACCAAAGACCATATCGGCTTTGTGATAGACGGGAAGCTGCCGCAGTTTTTCCACGGTTTCGTAGGTACAGTCACTGCCGTACCGTTCGACACCGATGATTTTTAAGTTTGTTTTTGCTACATAAGTGCGGATTTTTTCTTCCGCTGCTTTAAGTGCGCGTCTGCCACCGATCAGAAGCACGTTTTTCCGTAGGATTCACAGACCGGTCCGATTTTTATCGTAGATGTGATCGCCGATGGAATAGCTTGGCAGATGCACTTCGTAATTTTCTAATTTCATAGGTTCTCCTTTATTTTCAATATATACACAGTTTATACCAATTGCCTGTTACTGTTCAATAGACACTTTCAAAGTTTTGCTTCGTTCTGAAATGAAAATGTAAAATACACTTGACATACAATGTAAAGTGCACTATACTTCGTGGTGTAAAGCAAACTTGACAAAAATTTCCGTGAGGAGGGGAAGCATGAAAACAAGAATTCAGGATCTGCGCAAGGAGCTGGGAGTGACCCAGAGCGAGCTTGCAGATGCTGTGGATGTGACCAGACAGACGATCATATCCCTGGAGGGAGGCAGATACAAAGCTTCTTTAGTGCTGGCACATAAACTTGCACAGTTTTTTCACGTAACCATTGAGGAATTATTTATATTTGATCAGGAGGATGAAAACATATGAAGGGATTTTGTTTATTTTCAGGAAGTAAAGTGACAAACAATGAGGAATTCCGCAAGCAGCTGCAGGCAAAAAAATAAATGCCTGCTGGGATTGATTCTGCTTGGCATAATCAGTGCGGCAGCCGCTTATTATATGGAATTTTCAGGAAAGATGAAAGTAGACGATTATATGCTGGGTGTATATTGTGGGATCGGTGTGGGGCTTATATGTTCTGGAATTGTTTTTTTGATCCGCAATAAGCGTCTGATGGAAGACGAAGAGAAATTAAAGGAAGCAAGACTGCAGGTAACGGACGAGAGAAATATTGAGATTGGGTCGCGTGCGTTAAGGATGGCAGCGTTTGTGCTTCTGATTGTAATGTATTTTGCCTTTCTTTTTGGAGGACTGTATGATCCGATGATCAGTAAGCTGATGTCGTGTATGATCTGTCTGTTTCTTATTGTCTATGCAATTGCATGGAGAGTACTGAACAAGCATATGTAGAAATGAGGATATATGAAAACAGAACGAAAGAAAATCCGTCCGGATTATTATGATGAATTCGGCTGCATTGCCGGCCAGTGTCCGATTACCTGCTGTCAGGAGTGGAAGATTGCGGTGGATGCGGATACGAACCGCAGATGGAAGAAAGTCCTTCCGCCGGATACGATGCCGGGATGCGCAAAAAGCCAGTCGTTGGATCAGGTATCTGGAGATTCAAAAAATTGTGGGAAAAATCTCAGCACTTATACTTGTATGAAAGATGGAATCCGGGTTATCCGGCTGGACGAGGAGCATCGATGCCCATTTCTTGCCAAAGACAAACTGTGCCGTCTGGTTTTGGCGTATGGGGATTCGATTCTCTCGGAAACCTGCACGACATTTCCACGGGAAGTGCACCGGTTTGCAGATCATGAAGAAGATACATTGATGCCGGGGTGTCCGGCGGTGATTGATCTGTGGCGGCATAAAGAGATTACGTTTCCATCGGTCGTGCACAGCAATGCAGGCATTTCAAGTGAAAACACGTGGACAAATGTGTCGGAACATACCATGTGTGTGGAAAAAAGACGAAAATAAAATGGCGTTTCTGATCCGGGAACATATTCTGGCGTTACTGGGGGATCATACGGTTTCTATCGAGGAGGCTCTGCTGGAAAGTTTTTATATTCTGCTGGAGTTGTATAAAAATCAGTCCGTCACACCGGAACTGGTGGAAGAATATTTTTCTCCGGAAATACTGCTGCAACTGCGCACCGCAATCACACAGGCAAAGAGCACAATCTCTTCGCTGGAAACCTGGGAAGAATGCAATGAACTTCTGCAGGATCTGGCGGTCAATTACCGGAAAGAGGGACTGTATGAGAAGTTTTTGACACCTGTGATTACACAGGCAGAATATTATTCCCAAATTTTCGGAAGGCAGGGAATCCATGTGGGAGAAGATATGGATGCCACTAAAGGGGAAAATGAGGCAGGACAGCTTTGGAATCGGTGGAGACAGTTCCGGAATGCATTTGCATCGTATGAACTGTTGCTTCGTAATTTCCTCAGAAACGAAGTGTTTTCGGATCTGATTTTGCCGGAGAATTTTGAGACGGAACCGGAAGAGGCAGATAATCTGGAGCACATGGTGCTGCAGATGCAGTGGATTGCGATTGCGTATGCGGCAATCCGGCAGAGTCTGTTTTTGAAATGGTGTCTGGATGCAGATGGGATACCGGCAGAGGAGGCACTCGATTATGAGACGGTGCGGGAGTATATGGTGGTGATTTCTCGTATGACCGGGTATGAGGATGAGGATATCCGCGAGTATCTGGAGAATAGTTTTGCGGAACTTATATGGGATTGGGGATATTTTGCATTGATCATTTAAATTGCTGGTTAACTGTGTGGTCTGGGGCCTTTGGGGTTTGGCAGGAGGGACGGATTTGTGGGGGAGTTGGTTTGGGTATAAGGTTTCTCGATATGACGGAAGAAGGGGGGACATTCTCTTTCTCCAGAAAAATTTACAAGTTAGCTCTGGCGTTGGTTTCAGGTACGTGGAGTAAAGTTTTTCAGTTTACGCAATTCACTATGGGTTGTGAGTGCCAGAGCAAGTTGCAAATTTGTTCTTCCGAAAGAAATGTCCCCCTTCTTCCTGTGGATTGGAAAACTATAAGTAAAAAAGAATGATGCCCGCAAATCCTGTCTGTGGAACAAACATAAAGGCACCAGAACTTGCAGTTAAGGGGACAGCCTCAAAAGGAGCTACGAATCCCATGAACTGGAATAAACATAAAAATACCCTGTTAAATCACTTGATGATAAGGCCGGGTATCTATAGATGAAAAATTAAAGTTTTAGGTGACGGTTTTTCGAAATTTTAATGCTTGAAATCAGGAAATGTCACCTATATAGTAAAAATTGCCTTTCCAGATACCGTTTTTTAGAAAAAGCGGTATCTGGAAAGGCAATTTTTGATCTATAGAGACTTTCCGGTATCTGAATGTTAAATTTTCAACGTGTAGGTACCGCAATGGTATCTTTTACATGAAATTTATTGGGATAGATACCACGGCAGAAACTGTACTTTTGCCTGAAATGCCTTAAAATCAAAGATTTGTGGGAAGTGGAAAGTGATTTGTACCCCCTGTTGTATCCCTATTTTATACGGGTTCCTAGAAAGGCAAAATTTTGTTAATTGACTGCCCTCGATAAAAAAAAGTCTCTTGACAGCAGTAACAGAAGTTATATATTAGTAATAACAGAGCTCACCACGCCTCTGACTTTCATGCGCAACCAGGTAAGACTTTTTTGTTTTCTAATCAATCAAAATCTATCAAAAATCAAGAAAGAGGTTCCCTAAAACAAGGAGTTTATTTTATAGATTTTGAAAAGGGGACATTTGGAAATAATTAGAAATACCCAGTAGGGGTTGATTTTTTCACTGAATTGAGTATACTAAAAGTAGGAACAGAAATGTTCTCGATGTAAGAGCATCGTTAAAAGTTGGGCTGCAGATGGAGCAGGATAACTTTCCATCTCATTAGATGTCTTAACTGGGCATCGAGCTTGGCAGCTTGGATAAAGTTGTAGTCCACGTGGGGGACTTAATGATTTCCACGTCGTTATTGATATCTTAACTGGATATCGAGGCTGACAACCAGCAGAAAACTCTTTTTCAAAAGAAATTTTTAGAGGAGTGTGGTTAAGTATCACACTCCTCTTTACATATGAGGGGTAAATGGCGACAAAAGCAGATAAGAAAAATGCAATTAGACAGGACATTATAGATTCAGCTGCAATATATAGTCAGAGTTTGGCCGGTAAAGCATTTCTATATGTATATGGGGAAGATTTTTTTGAAGTTTCTTTTCCAGTAGATCATTTTCTTCACTTAACAGGAGTCGAGACAAAACTTTCGGCAAAGGACTTCTATAAAAATGCAAAGAAGGCAAAACTTACAAATAGCCAGTTCTATTTTGATGCAAGACATCCTTATGCAAATGCAAGAAAGAAGCTGCCTTGCTTAAAGAGAATACCAGAGTTGACAAATGATATGGTATGTATCCTTAAAGATATGCAGACAGTTACAATCATATACAAGGTGAGTGTAACTAATCTGGAATTTACGTTGGGACTTACAGAAAATATAGATGTTAATGGGAATAAGATTAATGACTTCTTTCTTCCTATGTCACTTCGAGTGGAGGATTCATCCGTCGAAAAAAGAGTAAGGATGGGGGAAATCGTTGATTTTATTTTCTCCAAAGATGCAAGCATTGCAAAGTATGATACATTATTGGTAGAAGATAAGAATAAAATGATTCCAGATAATATCAAGCATTTGATAAGCGAGAAATTATATAGTACAGAGCGTGATTAATTACAAACGCAAGTATTAAGAAGCTGGAAGCAGATTTGTGGGAGTCTGCGGATCTACTGCGTGCGGGGTCAAAGCTTACATCGAATCAGTACTGTATGCCTGTACTGGGCTGTTGTTCCTTAGATATGCATACAGCAGATATAAAATGGTTGAGGAAGAAATATTAAAGGATAGGCCGGTAAGAAATGGTCGTAAGATGCCGGTGGAGGCAAGTGATTTCACGGCTAAGAGAGCATTGTTCCTTCCTGAAATGGCGCAGTTTGATTATCTGGTAAATCTTCCGGAAAAATGTTGCTTCTTTGGGACTATTGAATGTATCAGGACAGACCTTGGGGGAGCCTGGGTGAAGTGGTAAATAACGCCATGGAGTTGGTGGAACAGCAGAGTGACCAGCTGACAGGTGTTCTTCCGAAAAGCTACACTGATTTCTCGGATGAGCTTCTTGGTGAGTTGCTCAGAATCTTTAATAACAATGCATTGGATGAAGTGGGTGGAGATGTAATCGGACGTATCTACGAGTACTTTCTGAATAAATTTGCAAAAAACATTGCGTCTGACGATGGTGTATTCTTTACCCCAAAATCACTGGTAAAAATGATTGTAAATATCCTTGAACCAAAGAACGGAATACTTTTGGAAATAAAGACCATTGGATTGATACAAAGATACGATACGCACAGACAACAGAATATGCTAAAAATCGCTTGATATAAGGCTTTTTGAAATACTTGATTTCTGAAGCCTTCTTTTTTTGCCTTTTTTGCAGTGCTTGATGAGCAGCAGATAGCGGTTGGGAGAATGAGTGGGTGCAAACAACGAACGATAGCAGAAAGAGGTATCGTTCAAAGTGAGCTATCGTGTAGAGGGTGTTGGTTATCGTTCGGTGTGTGCAATCAAGCAAGTATCAGCAAATATAATGAAATAACAGATAAAACGATAAAATATCAGAAAACTACTTGAGACTTGATTCAGAAAGAGGTATAATATAATCTGTATTTTTGCGTTTATTTCACAAACCGCAGAGGTGATTACATGATTGATAATAATTTAATGGATGACAATTACATAAGTATTGATGATGCTGCGGCGTATTTAGGAATAAAGACAGTCACTTTGCGCAACTGGATAAAGAAAAAACCAGACATTCCGGCACATCGTGTGGGGAAACTCTGGAAGTTTAAGCGTTCTGAACTTGATGAATGGATAGCCAGTGGAAAAAAGCGCAGAGTAATCATCAATGCATTAGGAAGGAAGAATTACGATGCCTGAGATCAGATTATATAACGAGGACTGTATAGCAGCTATGAAAAAAGTGGAGGATAAATCCATAAGCCTGATTGTTACAGATCCTCCGTACAACCTTGGAAATTTCATGAAGAATAGAGATACCAATCTTAGCAAAATGCGAGATAACTTTTTTTGGTTCTGCCGGTTGGGACGATATGGAATTTGATGAGTGGGAAAAATCAATGGATGACTTTTTCAAGGCGGCGGCAAAGGTCATGAGAAAAGGCGGTACAATGATTGTATTTATGGCAATTATTAAAGTGGAAACAATCATTCGGTTGGCTGAAAAACATGGCTTTTACTATAAGACGACGGGCATATGGCATAAAACAAATCAATGCCAAGAAACATGAATTTGCATTTTGTAAATTCAACAGAAGCTTGGATATATTTCACATACAAGACTCGAACCGGAACCTTTAATAATAGTGGAGCTTTGATTCATGATTTTATAGAGACATCGGTTACTCCGAATGGAGAAAGAAGATATGGTAAGCATCCAACACAAAAGCCGGAAAGTTTAATACAACATTTTGTAGAAATATTATCCAATGAAAACGAGTGGGTTTTTGATCCATTTATGGGAAGTGGAACAACAGGTGTTGTTGCTAAGAGAACGGGACGAAATTTCATTGGAGTCGAATTGAATAAGGACTATTTTGAAATTGCAAAGTCCAGAATAGAGGGAAAATCAAATGAAACCAACAGTAATTGATTTATTTGCCGGTGTAGGTGGCTTATCGCTTGGATTTGAAATGCGACGATTCAATGTGCTTGTGGCAAATGAATATGATAAATCAATTGCTGCTGCATATACAGCAAACCACAAAAACACAAAAATGATTGTCGGAGATATAACTTCGCTGGATTTAGATAAAACCTTTGGACCGTATAAGGGAAAGGTTGATGTTGTTATTGGGGGTCCGCCTTGCCAGGGATTTTCACAAAAAGGTCAGAGAAAAACCATTCATGATGAGAGAAATTTTTTGTTTAAATACTATGTTGCAGTGGTAAAACTTGTTTCTCCGAAGTATTTTGTGATGGAGAATGTACCAAATCTGCTTACCGCCGAAGGTGGATATTTCCGCAAAGAGATAGAAGAATTATTCAACGGTATGGGGTATTCATTACAATATGGTGTATTGAATGCATCTGATTATGGAGTACCACAGAACCGCCGTAGAGCTGTAATTATTGGAAAATTAGGAGGAGATGCACCATGCCTTCCGAAGCCAAAGAGCAATACAGTTACGATTTGGGATGCAATTAGTGACTTGGCATTTCTTGAGTCTGGAGAAGGACAAGACGAGCAAGCATACAAAAATGCCGCCCGAAAGTGAATATGAAAAACTTCTTAGGAAAAATTCAGAGGTATTATACAACCATGTTGCGACCAAGCATTCGGCATTAGCCTTAGAGAGACTTGCTCTGATTCCACCGAATGCAGGAAGAGAGGTATTACCCAAAGAGCATCTTACCAAGTCGATTTATAGTGGAACATGGACTCGAATGAGAAAAAGATGAAATATCAGTCACTATTACAACAAGATTTGATACGCCGTCTTCAGGAAAGTTTACACATCCATTTTTAAACAGAGCGATTACAGTTAGAGAGGCCGCACGTATTCAATCATTTCCAGATACATTTCGTTTTGTTGGAAACAAGGGATCTCAAATGAAACAGGTTGGAAATGCTGTGCCACCTTTATTGGCTGCGGCTGTTGCCGAGGTAATTATGAAGGATATGAAGGAGGAATTAAAGAATGAACAGACCAGATAATATATCGGTATATGATGAGCTTGACTTAAAACTTGGAATCAAATCATCACTTCCTCATGTTAAAAGTACAATTGCACTGGCTATCTTACTGTGGGAATGTGCCGACAGACCTTCAGAGTTAATTTATTCTGTACAAAATAACGATGGAATTGTAATGACAGATGATTTGGATCAGTGGGTCATTGATTACTTGGCAGATATTTGTACAGAAGACCAGATTGACAATGAAACGCTGATATCCGCAATTAATGAGAATCAGTTGTTTAAATCTCAAATGGAAGCACTAATTGTTGCATTTGAGCTTGTCTGGAAACTTGCAAAAGTCAGTTTTGTTGATGAAAACAAGGCAGCAAGTGCTGAACGCACTGGAGGTACCAGATACCCTAAAAAAACTGATTTACACAATAAATGCTGATATTATTCACTGCCTGATTGAAAGCAACCGGGATGCTTATGTCAGAGTATTGCTGGCGTGGATAGGGTTCAATATTAATAGTGATCCAGAATGCGAAGAGCAACTGTGCCAAATGTTGTCTGTTCTATCGGAGGGAGCTGTATTTAAACCTACCGATGGAGAGCGAGACGTTATATTTAATCAGAATAGTTTATACAGAAAACTATTAGAGACACACGACTCAGTTGATATCAATGGGGATAAAGAAGCTAAGGGCTCCTTACGCATTCTAAAATCGCTACTGTCGGATGGACTAAATCCGTTCTTGAAATATTCAAATGGAGTTGTTAGTACTAACGAACAAAAAGCCGCCGAATTAGAAGCGTACCAAGAAAGAGTGGATACCTTTTTGCGTTTGTCCGCAACAAAAGTTATTGGGTTAGAAGATGTTGACGCAGCGAATGAAGGCATTGCTCCGCAAGAATATGAAGCTAATCGCTTGACGACAGGATGTAATGTATTGCTCTATGGAGTTCCGGGTTCCGGAAAGAGCTATACTATCGAACATGAGTATTGTAAACCAGGCAGTCAGGTTGAGAGACTTGTTTTTCATCCGGATTACACATACTCCGATTTCATTGGCCAAATCTTACCGGCAGTTGATGATAATGGTCAGTTCCATCGAACCTCTCTATAATTGGAACAATGAATACATCCGACCAGAATGTGTTTACTTTGGATACAGCATTCCAGCGCAGATGGGATATGCGTCTTATTGAAAATAATTTTGAAAATGTAGATCCATCGTTGGCAGATGCGACTATTTTGGATACTTCTGTGACTTGGAAAGACTTCTGCACAGAAATCAACAAGATTGTGGTAGGAAACGGTGCCAGAATGACATCAGCAGAAGATAAGCGTCTGGGTGCATATTTTGTACATCTGCGAGATCTGAAGTTTGATGAAAGAATGGGGGATCTTGCAGATGGAGAATATGACAGTCTGCGTAAAAAGGAAAGTCATAAGCAGCTCACAGATACTGAGAAAGCAAGACTTGCAGAAGTACGAGATGCGATGAAGCAGAATCGAAAATTCCCAGAAAAGGTAATTAAGTATTTGTGGGATGATGCCTTTAAATTTAATCGAGAGATTATATTTGAAACAACAGAGTACCAAAGTCTGGAACAGGTTATTCGAGCATTTATGTATGCTGAAAAACTTGATAGGTTTAAGATGTTTAAGGAGAATGTGAGGAGTGCATTCACAAATCTGGAAGATTAAGGCGGTGAGTTGATATGGATTTAGATGAAGCCTTTGGAAAGCTTTCAGAATTTAATATAAAAAGATCACTGCCATGTGAATACAAATGAAGATGGAGACCGCTTTGTCGGCATTAAGGCCGATACCGATGATGCGATGGTTTATTTCCCTATCGGATATCAATTACCAGACGAAGACAAAGCAATCAGGAATGATATCAGGCATCTTATACAGGTTCTGTCCGAATTCACAACGCGAGATGACAGACTGCTTGCGGTTAACAAATTTGCTGCACCACAATCTGTTGATTTTCCAATCAATGCATACACAAGTGTGATAGAGTATTATTTTGATATTGGTGGAAAATATTATGTAGAAACGGAACAAACATATAAAGTGGCTCCGACTGGAAAGCAAGACTGGGCAAGGACTGCAAGAAAACAAATGCCGCTGGTGCAGTGCAAAAACGGAGTCAGTTCATTTATATATACAAATTTTGAGGTGCGTTCCACTACGCCAAATGACACAAAGCTCATAACGCAGATTAACAAATACTGTGTGTATGAAGCGTTTGAATGATTGGGCTGGCTTTATGTTCCGTATAAACCTGAAAAACCGAGCGGATACCCGGATATTAAGACATCAATTCAAATAGTCCGTTCTAAACTTGCAAGCACCTACGATGATAAGAAAAAGCGGCTCTTTCAGGGAATGAAGGATATGCTTGAATACATGGATGAGAAAACATCAGATAAGCAGTTCTATTTTGGCACAGATGATTTTGACATGTGTGGGAAAAATTGATAGATAGAGCATTTGGAGAACGGGATAAGGAAAAATATTTTCCACGTTCCAGATGGCTGCTTGATTATGGCAAATATAAAGAAAAGCATCCACTGATGCCGGATACCATTATGATTTATAATGACAAATATTACATCTTGGATGCTAAGTGTTATAAATACGGAAGAACAGGAATTCCAGACCATTTGCCGAATGGATCATCTATCAATAAACAGATTACCTACGGAGAGTATCTTGAAAAGTATAAAGGCGTGAAAACAGATTCACTCTTTAATGCCTTTATTATGCCGTACAATATGGAAGAAAACTATTTTAAGCTGAATTCTTTTGTAGGAAATATTGGAGAAGCCATTGGAGACTGGCGATATAATAAAAAAACCGTATGAGCGAATTCAGGGTATTGTTATGGACACCAGATATCTTATGTATCACTATTCAGGAAAACCGTTGAAGGAAAAGGTGGCTCTTGCAGAATGTATTGAAGTTGTTTTGGGAAGAGATGAGATCAAATCAACAGGAGAAAATCCGATAGTACCATCATCCTCCCCTGTTACATATACTACTATGCCTACCAGGCCTGCATCAATGGTAGCAGAATCACCAGCACCATACGGTGTACATACTGAATAATAAAAAGCGAAAAATCCCTTTACTTGGAATTGTCCGAGTAAAGGGATTTTTTCAGTTTTGTTCTTTTTCACGCTTTCTTTTTCTGTATCTGTCCTGGGTGACTCGATTACAGCATTCTGTGCTGCAGTATCTGACCTTTGTGGAGGTTGTTCGTACCAGAAAGTATTTTCCACAGCGAGGATTGTCGCAAGGACGGTATAATTCTAAATCAGGCCTTAAATAAAATATGGAAAAATAAGCAGCACATAACAATGAATCAACTTTCCAGGAGGGAGACATAGTTTTAGTATTATACACTGGGTGTATTCCTCCGAGATTGGCATTGATTTCTTCACCGACTATATAATCAGCTATCTCAATCAAACCGGCTTTCAAATTGTTGCTGAGATTTTCAATGTGCGGATCAGTACAAAAAAGTCAAATTCGAAAGGTCAATGGCTGCAATCTCATGAAAAAAATGAAATAAAACTTCTGTGATTTTTCTATTCATGCCGGTATCTTCGCCGTTCACATACATTGCAGTGATGTTTTTGAATATATCAGATTTAAATCCGGGAACGGAGGAGTAGCCACCTATAATATCATTATATTCAGATATATTGAAAGAATAAGTGCCAAATATAGAGTCATTTATTGTAAAAAAATCACCGTCAAATTCTTCTTGCTTGCGCATTTGCGAAAGAATAATGGGTGGATTCTGCAATAAATCCACGTATGAATGATGGCAGCTAATATATTTTATATCAGCCATGTCAGTTTCATACGAAAAATTCTTTGCAAATAACAACACTACAGTTAGCTGCAATATTTTTAGATAATCCTTGTGTATTTCATTTGCCGCTGTCATCAGTTCAACAGTTAGTCGTAATCTATCGATAATATTGTAAAGTGACAGCTCATCAATCTCTTGATAGCCCATTGACGATATAGGAAAGATGAATCCGTTGTCTTTCATAAAGTGCGCCATTTCCTTTGAATCTTTTCCAGGTAATGCTATAAGTTCACCCAGAATATTAGATTGCTCTATTGATCCATTATCGGAAATGCGGACTAAGCCCTTTTTGGCGGCATATCCGAATACTCTTTTTGATCTGGATGTGCCTGTAGTTTAAATGTACGCTTAGGCTCCATGCCTGGGGTTATATGCTCAATGTCTTCTACGCAATCACAAGAGCAGCTTTCAAATTTGAACAGTATGTTTTCATAAAAATTTTCTTTAATTTCAGGCATAATGTAGTCCTCTTCTTGAAGTGAAAGTCATGCAATTTGGCATTATTTTTTTGTCTCAAATAAATAATGCCAAATTATATGTATATTTAGGATTATACTAAAAAGCCATCTATAAATCAACTCAAATAACATTACTAAACAATAAAAGTAATGTACAATCTTGCTATCTTCCATTACTATTTCGTTTTCCCTATACTTTAAGTAGAACAAAACTATGTTCTGGCGTCTCAGCGTTCATCCCCTGATCAAGGATGCCCGAAGCGGTGAGACGGACAACAATTGAATAAAGTCAACCCATCGGGACGGTTGGCCAGTTAAGAAGTGAGGATTCATTCTTATGGCCAATTATGGGAAGTCCTGTGTGGATTCTCACTTCGGTATGAGACCGAAGGAGGGTCTGCGCTATGGACAATCTACAGACAAACAAAAAGTACTTTATCCCAATGGAGGTAACACCAGAAATCATCAAGGCATTCAATATCAATGGCGAAGAGGTACAGTGGACGAAAATCGGAAACAAGTCGGTGAGAGTCATTATGGTTCCGGCTACGGAGGAGCAGTATTACGCATATATGCGTCCGCTGTGGCGTGAGGACAAGCAGAATCAGAGGGCAAGCAAACAGGAAGACGAGGGCAAAATGAAGCCAGTGTCACTGGATCAGCTCTACGAAGATACAGAGTTTGAGACAGCCGATCAGGCTACAGATATTGAAGCTGATTATATGAAGAAGGTTTTGCTTGAGGAACTGCATAACGCACTGGACGAGCTGGAAGAAATCGACCGTACCATCATGGAACTGTACAGCCAGAACTGCACCGAAACGCAGATCGGACAGGCTGTGGGTATGAGCCAGCGTGGTGTCGGCAAGCGTAAACAGCGTATTTTTCTGAAGCTCCGCACCAGACTGAAGGATTTCAGATAAGGAAGATGCCTGCTGTGGTACATATCATTGCACCACAGCAGGTTTTTTATATTTTTTCAAAACTGCGGTTCTTAAAACAGACCCGGATGTCCTTTCACTCTCAGAGGGGCAGTAAAGCCGCTCGGAAAGGACGGTGTCAAACATGATGACAACCAAATGCAGATTAGGCACAGGATGCCGCGAGAGCAGTGACCTCGACAGAGAACTGTCGGATGTTTTCATTGCAATCAGTGTCGTGTCAAGAAGAAGCGCAGACAGGCTTTCTGCCGGCGATGGAAAACTGAATATGGAAGGAGGCAGTCCACATGGGAAAAGTAAGCGAATTGTCTATGCTCGTGGATGAACTGAAAAAGTGCGGTGAAACACTTATCGGTATCTCAGAGGAACTGACAGAGCTGTTCAGTTCGACAGAACTGGAAAAGCAGCCTATAAAAGTGCTGCTAAGATGAAGGAGCCGGAGCCGCCTGCGAAAAAAAAAGAGCTGACGCTGGAAGAAGTCAGAGCTGTTTTGGCAGATAAGTCGAGAGCCGGATTTACCGAACAGGTCAAAGAGCTTCTGAAAAAGCATGGTGCGGATAAGCTTTCTGCAGTTGACCCGGCAGAGTATAAAGCACTGCTTGCGGATGCGGAGGTGATTGGAAATGCCGGATAAACACGCAGTCCTATCAGCATCATCCAGTCACAGGTGGATTGCCTGCCCGCCGTCAGCACTCCTTTGTGCAAAAGAAAAGGATGTGTCCAGTGAATTTGCCATGCAGGGAATGGACGCACACAGTTTGTGCGAGTTCAAGGTAAAAAAATTGCTTGGGCAGGCAGTAAAAGATCCAACCGAATCCCTGACCTACTTCGATGAGGAGATGGCGGACTGTTCCGATATGTATGCACAGTATGTGCTGGAACAGGTGGAAGCATCCAGAAAGAAATGCAGGGATCCAATTGTTTTGATAGAACAGTGTCTGGACTTTTCCAAGTGGGTGCCTGAGGGATTTGGCACCGGGGACTGCGTGATTGTGGCAGATGAAATGCTGACAATTATTGACATGAAATACGGAGTCGGGATTCTCGTTTCTGCAGAAAAAAATCCGCAGATGATGTGTTACGCATTGGGAGCATTGGCTCTGTTTGATGGTATTTACGATATCACCGAGGTGGCGATGACGATCTTCCAGCCGCGAAGAGACAATATCAGCAATACACCATTTCAAAAGAAGAACTTCTTAAGTGGGCGGATGAGGTATTTTCCCCTGCCGCACAGCTTGCGGCAAATGGCGAGGGTGAATTCAAAGCCGGAAGCCACTGCCAGTTCTGCAAAGTAAAAGCCACCTGCCGGAAGCGTGCAGAGTACAACCTAGAACTTGCTCGTTATGACTTTGAGATGCCTGCCAACCTGGAAGATGAAGAGATAGAGGTCATTCTTTCCAAAGCAGACGAGCTTGTTTCTTGGGTGGGAGACATCAAGGAATATGCACTCCAGCAGGCAGTCAGCGGAAAAAGAGTGGACAGGGTGGAAACTGGTCGAAGGGCGCTCGAACCGCAGATATGTAAATGAAACAGCCGCAGCAGACAAAGTGCAGTCGGCAGGATATGACCCATATGAACATAAGGTTCTGGGCATCACCGCTATGACAAAACTGCTCGGCAAGACAAAATTTGAAGAACTGCTCGGCGGTCTGATCGAGAAACCGCAGGGCAAGCCAACTTTAGTACCTGTGTCGGACAAGTGTCCGGCAATGAATACAGCAGCAAATGATTTTAAGGAGGACAACTGATATGTCAAAGAATTTTATGAATCCGACCAAGATAATCACCGGGCCTAAGACCCGCTGGAGCTATGCCAATGTGTGGGATGCCAAGAGCATCAACGGCGGCACTCCGAAGTTCAGCGTATCCCTCATCATTCCGAAGAGTGATACCGCAACCGTAAACAAAATCAAGGCAGCAATCCAGGCGGCTTACACTGAGGGTGAATCAAGCTGAAGGGCAACGGAAAGAGCGTACCTGCACTTTCGGTACTGAAAAATCCGCTTCGTGACGGCGATTTGGAGCGTCCGGATGATGCGGCTTACGCAGACAGCTACTTTATCAATGCCAACAGTGCGACAGCTCCCGGCATTGTAGATGCTGACCGTCAGCCGATTCTTGACCGCAGTGAAGTATACAGCGGTGTGTATGGTCGTGCATCCATCAACTTCTACGCTTTTAACTCTAATGGCAACAAGGGCATTGCCTGCGGCCTGAACAATCTCCAGAAGATTGCAGACGGCGAACCTCTTGGCGGCAAGTCCCGCGTTGAGGATGATTTTGCAGATACAGCAGATGAGGACGATTTCCTCGCATAAGAAAGGACAGGTGAAAATCTATGACAATGTTGCTCTGCTTCAGCATCACATTCCTGGTTTCGGCCATCCAGAGCTTTATCTTTGACCGCAGACGTGAGAAGAGAGAGCAGGAAAAGGAACAGCGTGATCTGGAATACCATGAGGAACGCATGAAAAATCTGAAATAAGATGAGTGCGGTGGGCGGCAGGATTTTCCTGCCGTCTGCTTTGTTGTAAAGGATGGTGACGATAGCACTCCATTGGGAAAAGTATTTCCAGCACATCCTTGAGAAGTACAATGGAATTTACAAGGTACAGATGCCGAAGGTGACACCTCATGTATGCAGACATACCTTTTGTTCAAAGATGGCAAAGAGTGGAATGAATCCTAAGAGCTTGCAGTATATCATGGGACATGCTGATATCAGCGTGACATTAAACATATATACGCATGTGAAATTTGAGGATGCAGAGGCGGAGATGAAGAGAGTTGCTGCAATTTAAATGTTGTAAATAATGCAAAGGTGTAGGGGTACGTTTTGGTATTTGCCCCCCATTTGTACCCCTGATTTCTCAAAAATATGAGATTTTATGAGAAAATATGAGAGAATACATGATTTTGAAAAAGTTCCATAAAGCCAGTAAAATCAAGCCTTGAGACGATATGAGAGGATATAAGAGATTATAATAAAAATATTATTCATCTGCCACGATGACATCTTTCCTATGAATTTTAATTATATAGAACTCATCCTTTATTTATAAGTTCATAATGCACGATCATATAAAAGTTTCAATAGAACGATTGTTTCACAAAATACCGGCAATGAAATTTCCACTTATTAGCAAGTCAAGCTTCCCAAACATTTATCACTTTGCCGTAAACGCTCATTGCACGCATTTCCTTCCGGGAGCGCCTTTAACTGCAAGTTCTGGTGCCCTTATATTTGTTCCACAGACAGGATTTGCGGAAATATGTTTCTCAATTATATTATCTCCAGCCAACAAGAAGAAGGGGGACATTTCTTTCGGAAGAACAAATTTGCAACTGCGCCGTAGTTCCATCACATAACGCTAATGGCATAAAAGTAAAATATTTGTCAAACTTACCTGAAATCAATATCGGCGCTAACTTGCAAATTTTTCTGTAGAAAGAGAATGTCCCCTTCTTCCGTCGCATCGAGAAACCTTATACCCAAACCAACTTCCCCACAAATCCGTCCCTCCTGCCAAACCCCAAAGGCCCCAGACCACGCAGTTAAACAGCAATTTAAAAAGAAAACGAACAGATGAAAAAAATTATGCAGATATAGTATAATAGACAATAATAAACCAAAAGAAAAACTTGCCAGACTGGGGGAAACATGGAACCACAAAAAGCAGAATGACGGTGTGCGCTATAAGCTGGCGAATGCCATGAAAGAATGTATGCGCACGGCACCGGTAGAAAAAATAACCGTAAAAGAAATTGTAGAAACCTGTGGGTTGACGCGTCAGACATTTTATCGGAATTTTCAGGATAAATATGATCTGATCAACTGGTATTTTGATAAGATTTTGCTGGAATCATTTGAGCACATGGGAGAAGGAAGAACCGTCTACGAGAGCCTTGTCAACAAATTTGAATATATTCAGATGGAGCAGTTGTTTTTTCGGGCGGCATTCAAAAATGATCAGCAGAATTGCCTGAGAGATCATGATTTTGAACTGATTCAGGAGTTTTACACAAAGCAGATCGAAAGCCGGACAGGAAGAAAGATTTCCACCGAATTGCAGTTTGAACTGGAAATGTATTGTCTTGGTTCGGTTTATATGACGGTGCAGTGGGTGCTCGGGTATCGGAAATGTACGCCAGAAGAGCTGGCACATGCGCTGACCGAATCCATGCCTGTGCGGCTGCAGGACGTATTTCAAGAACTGGGATTAATATAGGAAGAAACTGTAAAAAAATGCATCCGCTTGGTCTAACGTTTGAAACGCCAGAACCGGTATTTGCCGGAACTGGCGTCTCTTTCATCAGTGACTTCTTTTACAGTCCACTTTATATTGAATTGTAAGAAATTACATCAGTTTACGGAACAGTGCTTTCAGATCTTCCACACTGGCATCTTTCGGGTTGCCCGGTGCGCAGGCATCTGCGTGGGCGGATTCTGCAAGGAACTGTAAGTCTTCTTCCTTCAATGCTTCCAGTTTGGTCGGAATTCCGACATCGACGGAAAGCTGCTGTACGGCATCAATCGCTGCCTTGCGGTATTCGTCCACAGACATTTCATCGACACCTTTGACACCCATGGCGCGTGCAATCTCACGGTATTTTTCACCGGTGCAGTCGGCATTGTATTCCATAACGATTGGGAGCATCATTGCACAGGCAACACCGTGTGGAGTGTCATAGACAGCACCGAGTGTGTGTGCCATGGAATGTGCGATTCCAAGTCCGACATTGGAAAATCCCATACCTGCGATATACTCGCCGAGAGCCATGCCTTCGCGTCCCTCTTTTTTTCGTTTGCAACGGCACTGCGCAGGGATTTGGAGATCAGCTCAATGGCTTTGAGGTGGAACATATCTGTCATTTCCCAGGCTGCTTTTGTAGTGTATCCTTCGATGGCGTGTGTCAGGGCATCCATACCGGTAGAAGCAGTAAGTCCCTTTGGCATCGAAGACATCATCTCAGGATCTACGATTGCGATAATTGGCATATCGTGTGGGTCAACACATACAAATTTACGCTTCTTTTCCACATCGGTAATGACGTAGTTGATGGTAACTTCTGCCGCAGTACCAGCGGTGGTCGGAACAGCGATGATCGGTACACATGGTTTTTTTGGTCGGAGCTACGCCCTCAAGGCTGCGCACATCTTCAAATTCCGGATTGGCAATGATGATACCGATGGCTTTGGAAGTATCCATGGAAGAGCCACCGCCGATTGCAATGAGGTAGTCGGCACCGGAATCCTTGAATGCCTGTACACCGTGCTGGACATTCTGGATGGTTGGATTTGGTTTGATATCGGAATAAATCTCATACACAAGACCATTCTTGTCCAGTACATCTGTTACCTTTTTTGTTACACCAAACTTGATCAGGTCAGGATCAGAGCAGACAAAAAGCTTTCTGGAATCCGTGTGCTTTTTTGCCCGGTTGCAATCTCCAGAATTGCACCTGCGCCGTGATAAGATGTTTCATTTAACATAATTCTGTTTGCCATAGTTGTAATCGTCTCCTTTGCATACATTCATGATACCCTTATTGTAGCAATGAAAAATCCGGGATGTAAGTTACAAAAGCAGCAGATTGTAACATGTGGTCCAAAATTTTTTTTGATTTTTTATGGGAAAAGGAGTAATCTGTCAATGGGAATGAAGTTCTCCCAAGGGAATTTCCCTGAACTGCTGAACGATAAGCTGATGACTTCTACGATTGTTTGATCGCAGAGACCATCGGCTTTTTTATTTGCTGTAAGATTTTGAGGATGTGCAGGAGAAGGATTGATGCAGGATGGATGTAGCAGTAAATCAATTGTTCATATGTCGCATGTAAGAGATGAAAAAAGGGATTATGAAAGAAGAGGAAAACCATGAATCCGTCACATGATTTACAGGGATTAAAGAAAAAAAGCAAAAGAAACATTTTTGTATGTGCTATCTGCGCTGCTCCTTGGCATTGCAATTGGTGCCATTGACGCGGTATTTGGTCGTGTTTTACTTTTTATTACAGATTTTCGTTCGGCGCATGTAGTTGTATTGCTGCCGTTTCTGCCGCTGGCAGGGCTTGGGATCGTCTGGTTATACCGGCATTTCAATGAGACGGCGTCAAAAGGAATGACGCTTGTCATGGAAGCCGGGCAGGGAAAGCGGGAGTCGATTCCACTGGCACTCATCCCGCTTGTCATGGCCGGTACATGGATCACACATCTGTTTGGCGGAAGTGCGGGGCGCGAGGGCGTTGCCGTGCAGATCGGTGCCACACTTTCCCATGCGTTTGCCCGCAGATTCCACTTCCCGGACAACGGCAGGATAGTATTGATTGCGGGAATGGCAGCCGGATTTGGAGGCCTCTTTCAGACTCCGTTTGCAGCAGTCTTTTTTGCGATGGAAGTAGTGGTGAGTGGAAGTATGGCATATTCCGCATTGCTTCCTGCGGCAATTGCGTCTTTTACGGCATCTGCAACTTCGCATGCTCTGGGGCTGGAAAAATTTTCGGTTCTTCTTTCGCAGACCCTGTCATTGACGGACACAAAGACGGTGACGTATCTGATTCTTTTTGGAATCTTGTTCGGTCTGACGGGACGGCTGTTTGCGGTGCTTTTGCAAAAAGTAAAACAGTTTATGGGAAACGTATTGGAAAATCCATACAAGAGAATCGGCTTTGTGTCGATCCCACTGGCGGTGTTCCTTTTTCTGGCGTGGAACGGACGGTACTGCGGACTTGGAACCAATCTGATCGCGCAGGCATTTTCCGGAGGAGAACTGTATACGTTTGACTGGATTTTGAAGCTGCTCTTTACGGTACTGACTTTGTCGATCGGGTTTCAGGGCGGAGAGGTGACACCGCTTTTTTCCATCGGTGCATCGCTTGGTTTTGTGCTGGGAAATCTGGCAGGACTGCCACCGATAGTCTGCGCGGCACTTGGATACGCGGCGGTGTTTGGAAGTGCAACCTATACTTTGCTGGCTCCGGTTCTGATCGGAATGGAAGTATTTGGTGTGGAAAATGGGCTTGCATTTTTTGCGGTCTGCCTGGTGGCATTTCTGGTCAATGGCAACCGCTGCATTTATACGGCACAGAAACGGTCTTTTTGGTAAAAATCCCTTGACTCTCACCCTGGTTTATGGTTTATAGTTCTGCCAGAATTTAAAATTGAGGTGGAAATCATGAACTGGGTGATTGGAAAAAAAAGCAAAAAAAGAAGAAACAGAATAAAAAGCACAATTCGGGAAAAATCCAATGGAGCTGGAAGCGTGGGAATCACTGGAGAAGCGCATGCGCGAAATCCGTATGTATGAAGAGCTGGTGGTGCAGGACGTAAAGAAGGAAGAATGGCAAAGTGCAGGAAGCGTGGATACCGTTACGTGGAATGACCTGGAGATGGATCGTGTATTTGCGCGGATCAATCATACCCGGACGTATATGGGAGAGCAGATTCTGTACCATCGCCTGCACAATATGCAGACACGGCAGTCCTGTGAGGATATGGAAAAGAGGATTTCGTTTTTTTCGTGCCGGGAATCCATACGCACAGAGATAGAAGAAAAACTCATGCGTATCGGCAAGCAGAAAGAAAGCTGTTATCTGCCGTTTTTCCTGACGGAAGAAATTAACCCACTGGTCATTCCCGGTGCAATATTGTATTTTTTGCAGGGACTGCTGGCTTTTTGCCTGATCGGGGCAATTTTGCTGCGAAGTAATTTGTGGGCAACTGGTTTTTCTTGTTGTGGCGGTAGTCAATCTGCTTATTTATCTGCATACAAAATGCAAATATGAGGGAAATTTGTTTATGGTATCCAGTTTGAAAGAACTTTTTGATTTTTGCAACTGGATTGTAAAAAAAACTGGAACCGGACAGACCGGAAATTTTGCATGCATTGGAGAAAACTCAAAAATTATCCCACCGGATGTTGCGCTGGCAGACTAGAAAATACCAGAACATATCCGGGGATGTGACGGGGATCCTTTGGGATTATATTGCGGGAATTACGCTGCATGATGTTGTCGCATTTTACCGTATTCAAAAAACTTTGCGCGCGTGCAAAAAAGAGACGATGCAACTGTATACATTTGCAGGAGAAATCGATATGGAGATTGCGATCGCATCCTTTCGGAAAAAGCCTGCCGCAATGGTGCTGTCCGTCATGCAGAGTGATGGCGCAATCAGTGTGGAGGAAATCAGTCATCCTCTTATGGCAGATGCAATCCCGAATGATTTTGTCCTGAAAAAAGGTGTGGTACTGACCGGGGCAAATGCATCTGGCTAATCTACATTTATGAAAGCGGTTTCCATCAATGTGATTCTGGCACAGACGATCAATACCTGTGTTGTAAAAAAATATGAAAATGCCTGCAATACAGGTGATGACCTCGATGGCACTTCGGGATGATGTGCTGCAGGGAGAGTTATTACATGCGCGAAATTAAATATTTAAAGCGCATGCTTGATGAACTGAAAACGGGTGAGCCCATGTTGTTTGTGATTGACGAGATTTTAAAAGGGACGAACACGCGTGAGCGTCTGGCGGCATCCAATGCCATTTTATCCTACATGGTGCAGAAACAGGGCTTTCTCCTGATTGCTACACATGATCTGGAGCTGGTGTATGCCCTGAAAAACCGATACGACACTTATTATTTTGACAGTCAGGTTCATGAAAAAGATATTGTTTTTCCATACAAAATCAGACGTGGGATCGTCGGGAAAACAAATGCCATAGATTTGATGGAACTGCTGGATTTTCCAGAAGAAATTACAGATCAGGCACGGCGTGAGGTGGGAAAGAGATAATTGTATTTTCAAATATATAGCAGGAAGGAACGAGACAGATGAAAATAGGACAGGCAGCGCAACTGACCGGATTAACCATCAGCAATATCCGCTTTTATGAAAGAAAGGGGCTGCTCGAACCGGAGCGGAATGACCAGAGCAAATACCGCAATTACAGTGAACAGGATATCCGGCGGTTAAAACAGATCATTTTATATCGGAAAATGAATATGCCCATCGAAAAAATTGCCTCGATGCTGGATGATCCGGCAGTTTCGGAGGAACTTGTCAGGCAGCAGTTGCAGGAGTTGTTAAATAAGCAGCAGGAAATACAGGGTTCCATCGACCTGTGCCGGAAACTTGCAGCAGATCATGCCTACGATGGCGAAAAAATATTGATTTTTACCTCAACTATGTAAAAAGAAGAAGAGAAAAAAGGGACGTAGCTTTGCGCAATTGGAGGAACTTGTCGGTGATTTTTCGGAGTACAGCGAGTTTTATAAAGTGAGTGGCGATCCGGTTTTCCAGTTTCTGTTTTGCAAGGTCAAAAATCAGAAGCTGTTTGGATGGGTATGGTTTGCACTGTGGATCGCACTGAGTGTTTTTTTTTATTGTGGAGTTTGGATTCGGTGACGGGCATATGCCGCTTGTGGTAAAAGCGATCGTTATCGGGGCTGTGCTTGTCTTTTTATGGTATGATTTTATCCGGTATTGCAGAAAAAAGCGAAAATATACCGTTAAATACGGGAAAACAACAGCACCATAAAAGGCATGGTCACAATGGCACACAGCGTGGTCACTACGTTGATTGCGCTGGCATAGTGTGCATCGTTTCCGTACACCTGACACATCTGTGTAACGGTAGATGCTGATGGGGTGATTACTGCGAGAAATACAATGAGCATGATCTTTTGAGCATCTGCAGACAGTGTGGCAAGATGGCTGATTTTTATGAGAAACAGTGCAATCAAAGGAATGACAAGCATTCTGAGAGCCGATATGAAATATACACGTTTATTTGCAAAAAATTGCTTTTAAATCCATTCCGGCGAAAAGCATTCCGGTTACAATCATGCTGGCCGGTCCGATCATATTTCCAACACTGGAGATGGTATTTGTAATGAGTTCCGGCAGCCGGATTCTGGTGAAAAATAAAATGGCACCAATGGCAATGGAAATCATATTGATGTTAAGGATGATTTTTTTTTCCAGTCATAGGAAGATTCACGGCTTATGATTTTCTTGCAGTGTGTCCAGAGGAAAATAAGCTGCACGCTCATGAAGACACATCCGTAAAGTATCCATTTCTGTCCCAGAACGAATGTCACGATAGGAACAATCAGATTGCCGGAGTTGGAGTAATAGATAGAAGCTGTTTCCACTTCATTTAAGGAAAACAGTTTTCCCCATCACGAAAACGACAAGCAGGAGAACCACCTGAAGCAATACGGATGCAGCAAGCGCGATCAGAAGACCATTTACGGTTTTTTTTTTAGTATAGTCCACCTGAAAAGCGTTTATAATCACGCATGGAATGATCAGGTACAGTACGATTTTGGATAAAACCTTACTGTCTTCTTCCTTGACAATTCCCGCCTTTACAATAATAAATCCCATCAGAATCATGAGAAAAAAAGCTCAAAAATCTGTTCCATTAAAAGAATACTGATCTGCATAGAATCACCCTGTCTTTCTAACTGCCTATCATAGAACTTGTAAAATAAAATTGCAAGAGTATACCGGTTATTTGCAAAAGCAGAAACTTTGTAAGTATATAGTCCCGGCTTTCATGTCAGAATCGTATAAAATGTCAGCACTTTTCCGGCCGCAGCGTCAGAATCGTATGAAATGTCAGCGTAGGCAGATCAAAATACATTTTAATCGCACCATCATAGCGGTCAATCACCCGTTGTACACTTTTCAGCCCGAATCCATGTCTCTGGTGGTCGTTTTACGGGAAACCAGAGCCTTGCCGGAACCGGAAAAAAGGATCGGTGAGACAGGAGTTTACGACCGTGATAATGGAAAAAGGCGAGTTCGTCCTGGTATAGGTGTGCAATTCAATAAAACCATCCGGAATGGAAGCAGCCCGCAGTGCGTTGTCGAGGAGATTGCAGAACAATGCCGTCAGATCCGCATCCGTCAGAAAATCAACCGTGTGGCTGCGGATATCCGTGTGAAAGGAAATCTGCTGCGTTTCGCATTGATTTGCATAACGGCACAAAATAGCATTGAGCAGAGGAATATCACAGCGCTGCAGTGATTCTTTAAGACAGGAAGATGTTTGAAGCTGCTGGATATAGGCATGAATTTTGTCAGTTTCCTGTGCAGCGGCAAGTGTATCAATAGATGCAAGATGACGGCGGATATCGTGAATCAGCACCCGCTGGTTTTCATCCTGCTGTACCAGTGTGCGGTAATATTCTGCCATATCGGATTCTTTCTGGCAGAGAAGCTGCATGTGTGTGTATTGCTGCTGGCGTTTCTGATTGTACTGGTTGATGCCGAATACCAGAAGGTTGAGGAGTAGAAGCCCGCTGGCACAGATGAAAATCAGCCAGTTTATTTTATTACAATAAGTAAAAGCAAGCGTAATACAGATGGAAATCAATGGTATGGGGAAGAGGAGAAAATCTGATTTCACGAAGGACTGGGAAGCCTGTTGCTTATTGTGCAGAACTTGTGCAATCATCTGGACGATAAAGAGATAAAGTGGTTTGCTGAAAAGCACAAGTACAAAATGGGCAGTTGTATTTGTCAGGGATGGAATGTTGTCCGGAAAGTAAAAATTGATAATTCCAAATACAACCATCTCCGTAAGCGCATCCAGAGCAGTCAAAAGAAAAGTGTGAAACAGACAGATATACCAGATTGTCTGATACTGCGAAAACATATAGATACCAAGAATACATGCAAAAACAGTAATGTTGAGCCAGGCATTTTGAAAAAGACCAACAATAAATAAAACAAGACAGAAAACAGATAACAAAATAATACGTGTATGTTTGGAATGCCGTGGCAGAAACAGCTGTCCGGAAGATATTCCGAGTGCATATATTTCAAAGAGACTGCTGATGAAATAAAGGATTGTATTTGACATCGTGTCACCTCATGCTTTCTAAAAATAACAGATAAGCTTCTTTAAAGTCATGGTACTTTCTCTGTGTCAGGTACGCATTGGTTTCCGGCACATCCATATAAACCAGCGAGTGGTCAAAATCAGATACATGTTCCATATTTACAATAAAGCTGCGGTGTGTCCGGAAAAACTGTGCCTGAGGAAGTGTTTCCAGCCAGTATTGCATAGGATGAACCGTGTGATAGGTTTTTGATGTGGTATAGAGGACACTCTTTTTTTTTTGAGATGGCTTCTATCATAACAATGGAAGATGGCATAAGTGTGTGGAATCCATCTTTGGTTTCAAAAGCAATCTTTTGGAAGATGCATGGTATTGCGCAAGTGCGTCATCCAGATTGCGGAACAGGCGCTGGCGGTCAATTGGTTTGGAGAGATAGCGAAACACATGAAAACGCATGGCATCATCCAAATATTCCATAAAAGAGGTTACAATAAAAATCAGGATATTCGGGTAACGTTCCCTTAATGTATTCCCCGACATAAATACCATTGAGCCCCGGCATCTCCACGTCCAGAAAGACAATGTCTTTCTCTTCTTTATTATTCAGAAGCGCTTCTCCGCTTGTAAATTGCGAAATTGGGGGCATGATAAATGATGTTTGCGAAAGTATTGTTCAAGATCTTTTTGAAGTTCTTTTATGATCATAGGATCATCATCACAAATTGCAATCTGCATAATCAATTCTCCAAATTAGTTTTCTATATAATATAAAATAATCAGGAGATTTTCAAAGAATAATTATTCAATATATTACAGAAATATTCTGCCTTACACATAATTAAAGGTAAAAAATATAGAAAAAATATCAAAAAGAATAAAAAATGTCGATTCGGTAATACCGACTTGAAAATCTGTTGGAAATGCGGCATGGTAGATATGTCAAATCGTGGTCAATCTTATGTAAAGGAGGGAGAAGAAATGCATAATATCAAGAGAAGAGTTGCAAAAGGGGTTGTAAAAATGCTGGATAAAGTATTGCGTATAGAAGCAAACACATCCTCCAGTCTGGTCGCATATGAACTCAAAATACCAAAAGAGTTGCAGAATTACCGGAGGACAAGATAATGCAAAAATGTGCAGGGGCAATTATAACGTGGCTGATACATCAGCAGGCTATTCAGGAACGGGATAGAGAATTATATACATATGCACTTTATAATATGGTCCTACTGATAATTCCTTTAGGATTAACAGTCATCTTTGGCGAGATCATTGGTAATGTTAAGCAGGATTGTAATGATGCTTCCATTTATAACACTTCGGAAATATAGTGGAGGTTATCACGCAAAAACGCCATTGAGATGTATGATTATTTCCAGTTTGTTATTGTTCCTGTGCATTAAAATTACAAGTGGAATATCCTGTAGTTGGAGGTTATTATTGTTTACTGTGATTATGGGAGTTAGTCTTGTACTGTTAAGTCCGGTGGATTCAGATAAAAAGAAAACTGGATAAACAACAGAAACGAAAGTACAGGAAAGTGGTTTGTGTATTAGTTTTGTTTTTTCTTTGCATTCACTGTGGGTTTGAAGGAAATACATATGGAAAAAATATGCAGTAAGTGTTGCTGTTGGCATATGTTTATCAGCAGGATTACAATTCCCATGTCTGGTGAAAAAAAATAAAGTCAATCAAAACTGATAGAAAAATGTCGTTTGGGTTGTAAAATGTTGAAACTTATGAATAAAGGTGGATAATAAAATTGGCCACGGATTTGCGGGAGTACAAAGGAGAAATGAATAAATGAAAGCTAAAAAAATTTGGAGTGAGATGATAATAACATTGGTGTTGGTGATAAATCTTTGTCCATGTGTGATAAAAGCAGATACGGTGAGGCAAACAGGTGCTAAGGAATATAAGGCTATGTATGCAATACCAGAAGGAGGGTGGTCAACAATTACTTATCAAATGAATTTACGAGAAACTTTTTCGAATAATTCAACAACGAAAAAAAATGTTTTTAGTAGACATGAAAAAAATTGCTGTATGGAAAATGGAATATGCAACAGAAAGGCCGAGTTTGGTAATTGGAAATATTATGCACAAAGACAGTTCGGGTAATATATTAACAACATTTAGTTCTTATAAAAAGCAGGATTTAATTTATAGTGCACAATGGGATGGGGGAGAGGACTTATACAATACAACCCAGAAAAGTTATTCTACTTCTACTAAGAATTATGCATTTTTACCATTTTATACATCTTGTAGTGGAGCACTATTTTCGGGTACTGATTCGTCTGCTTTTCATTCTATTCAATTAAACTTAAGATAATTATAAAAACTAAGAAGAAGGGTAAGGCGATTGTTTTGAAGAAAAAAAATTATTATAGGTTCATTATTTACTTTAATATTTATAGTTGGAGCTTTGACCAAGAATACTTATGCAGATATTGGACAAAAAAGATTGTAATGTAAAATTTATAAAAATACAAAAGGATATTGCACAATATCATGATGATAAATTAAAAAATATTAACAAGTATTTTACAAAGTCTGGTAATATTAATAATATTTTAGAATATCATTCGGTAGAAAATGCATATGAGATTGGCAAAAATATAGTTATTACAAAAGACGAAGTAGATCAATATAGTAAATTTTTTTGAAAATTTAAATTATAATAATGCTCATGAGATGGCAGTTAATTATGCGGAACAAAGAAATGCATTATATGCATCTGCAATAATTAATGGATACGGTGTGACAGATGAGCAGATATACAGTTATTTGACGGAATTAAAGAAGAATTTGAAAGAAACAATTACAGATTCTGAATATCAAGAAATGATTAAACCATATGGATCAGAGCAGGATTACTGGAATTATGAATTTTATGTATATACAATGAATCTTCCAATTCAAAATTATGTATCTGATCTGGAAAGAAAATATAAGAAAAAAATCATTATATTTATGAAGATTCAATTCAACAGGATAAAAAATGGGAAGAAAAATTTGAAGAGATAAAAAGAGGAGTTGGTTGATGAACAAAAATATGTTCAAACGCAATAATAAAGTTATAACAAGTGTATTTTTGATTGTGTTTATGGCATGGATGCTTTTTATATCAGTTCATAGTAAGCAAGAACAGTTACAAAATAACAAGACTGTTTTTGGATTTTTCTTTGAAGAAACGGATGCCGATAAGGTAATTGATAAAATTGGCAGGAAGAATATTTATGCAATTGGGAAAAACACAGTTATAACGAAAGAGCAGGTAAAAAATATCAGGACTTTTATAATACTATGGATGTCAATGCAGCCAGGAAAAAAGCAATACGGTATGCAGAAGAAAGAAATGCACTTTATGTTGCGGCCATACAAAATAAGTATTTTGTTTCCGATGAAGAGGTCTGGAAAAATATAAGAAAAATGCAAAATGAATATATAGAGTTAAATACACAAAACAATGAACCTAGAGAAATAACCAAATCAGATTTTAATAACTATAAAATAGATTTATCCATTCAAAAGTATGTAAAAAATGCAGAAAAAACATATTCTATTGATTTTGAAAATCTGAAAAAAAAAAGTGGTTATTGGACAGGAATATAAAGTTGTAAATCCATAACATCTACAGAGGAGTACGATATGAGATTTCTTTTTCAAAATCATAAATACGGATAAATAATTGGTACACTTATGTTGTTGCTTGTGCTGACATTGTTTGCAAAATTAAGCCCGGATCAGACACAAATGCCTGTGGGAAGAGAATTTTTACTGCAGGAAATTTCAAAAGATATGCAGATGATTTGAGAACCAAAAGGTATTCCGGCAAGGATACCTTATAATCATAAATTTGTACCTTGAAAACTTCACATAAATGAGGATTTTGTCAGCCATAAGTGGTATTATATAAGCATAAGAAAGCGAGGAAACCACTTATGTCTTTTAAATCAAATGACAGTCAGCAGATTACATTAAATGATGCTTTTATTCGGTCTTACAGACCGTGAAAAAACACGCATGCTTGAAAAATCATGGGCTAAACCATTCGCAGAGAAAATATTTCTTAAGATTGATGAAAGCCGTTTTGCCTGTCTGTACAGTGATAAAGCATCACGTCCAAACACACCTGTTAATGTATGTGCCGGAGCTCTTATTATCAAGGAGCTTTTAAATCTGACTGATGACGAAATGGTCGAGTCGCTTGCTTTTGATGTCCGGTTTCAGTATGCACTCCATACAACAAGTTTTGAAGAACAGCCGCTTTCCGATAAAACGCTGACCCGGAAGCAACTTACCGTGAAAAAGCGGGAAAAACAGCACCGTGGCTATGCTGCAAACGTAACAGAGTCTGTAGGTGAAGACACGTCCATCATAACTGATTATCAGCTTGATGCAAATACGCACAGTGACAGTGATTTTCTCAAGGAACATCTTGAATCTGTCGAACGTACGCCTGAGTGTAATACGCTGGTTACAGATGGTGCTTACAGCAGTGAAGCCAACCGTCAAGCTTGCTGATGATAAGAACATTGATCTTGTTACAACAGATCTTCTTGGAAGAGATGCCAGAGATATCTGTGCAGACTTTCAGTTTTCAGAAGACGGAACCCGGATTCAGCTGTGTCCTGCCGGGAATCAGCCTAAGAGTTCTTCCATTGTAAAAAGTACCGGAAAAGTAAGGGCTTCTTTTCCTAAAAATAAATGCGAAAACTGTCCATACAAGGACCGAGTGCAAACCAAAGACTTCTAATAAAATAAGTGCCGTTTATATTTCAATCGCACGAAAGGGCAAAGGCTCAGCGCTTTATCGGGACATGGCAGTTTAAATTTCTGTCAAAGGTAAGGAATGGTGTTGAAACAATACCATCCACACTTTGTCGAAAATATAATATCGACACTATGCCGGTCAGGGGCAGGATCCGAATGAAGCACCTCTTTGGATTTAAAATCGGGGCATTAAATTTCCGTAAGCTACTCAAATATTTAGGCAGCCTGAAAAAGTGCGCCTTAAATCCGGAAATTGCCTAGAGTATTGGCTGGAAACAGGCACTTGATACACGGAATAGCACGTATAAAATCCCATTTTTTAAGTTAAAATCGTTTATGTGAAATTTTTAAGGTACAAAACCGTTTTTTTACGAGGTGGTTTTGACCCTCGAATCATATAATATAAAAATAATCAGGGAGGTTTTCAAGAAAATAATTATTCAATATATTACGGAAATACTCTGAGTCTGGTCGCATATGAACTCAAAATCCCAAAAGAGTTGCAATCAGCAGGATTACAATTCCCATGTCTGGTGAAAAAAAATTAAAGTCAATCAAAACTGATAGAAAAATGTCGTTTGGGTTGTAAAATATTGAAACTTATGAATAAAAGTGGATAATAAAATTGACCACAGATTTTGCAGGAGTACAAAGGAGGAATGATAAATGAAAGCAAGAAAAATTTTTTGTGCACTATTAACTCTCAATGTCACTTAGTTAAGCTTATTGGTTCACTATGAGGGCAAACCTCTAACAAAAATTTATAAATTATAGTTGACACATCAATCAAAATGTGCGGCCGCTCTCGTTGCTGATATATTTTTAAGGTAACGAGAGCGGCCCTTGAATTAGAACTATATTTCATTCTGATTCAAGGAGGTTTACCTATGACATTTCCTGAAATTGTCAAAACTACACTTTGGGACATTATTGATGAGATGTCCCGCTCACTTTCTTCTTTTGTAAAAAATCCAGATAAGGATTTTATCCGCAAACGCAAACTTGATTTTAAGAAAATGATGCATCTGATCATTTCTATGGAAAGCGGAAGCCTAAATCATGAACTTCTCAAATTTTTTGAGTATGATTCCTCAGTTCCTACTGGCTCTGCTTTTTATCAACAACGTTCCAAACTTTCCGTTTCTGCATTCCGTCACCTTCTCAAGGAATTTAACCTTAAATTCCCCTTAGAAAAATTTCGCGGAAAATACTATCTTATTGCGTGTGATGGTTCTGAATTTAACATTGCCAGAAATCTTAAAGATGCAGATACTTTCCACGAACCAAATGGTAAATCGGTATCCGGTTTTAATATGGTTCATACCATTTCTTTATATGAGGTATGTTCTAAGCGGTACCTTGATTTAGAAGTCCAGCCTGAGCGTCTTAAAAATGAGTTTCAAGCTATCTGCAATCTTATGGATCGGTATGCCTATGGGGGGTTTTATTTTCATTGCTGACAGGGGATTTTCCAGTTACAACGTTTTTGCCCATGCAATCGAAAATAATGTTGATTTTTTAATTCGTGCTAAGGATTTGAATGTACAGCGTTTTCTTGGCGGCGGGACTCTTCCTGACAAACTGGATACAACCATAGAGCTGATTCTGACCAGAACACAATCTAAAAAGAAACATAAACATCCCGAAAAAAGAATCACAATACCGCTATATTTGTAAAAACATAGCTTTCGACTATCTTAATCCAGCTGATATTTCCGATGAATATCTGCTGAAACTAAGAATCGTCCGCGTTGAAGTATCCGATGGTGTTTTTGAAAATATTATCACTACACTTTCCGAAGAAGACTTTACACCGGACGATATAAAATACTGTTACAATCTCCGCTGGGGCATCGAAACTTCTTTTCGCGACCTAAAGCATACCATTGGAGCTACTAATTTACACTCTAAAAAAACAGAGTATGTTGCATTTGAACTGTGGAGCAAGCTCATTTTGTACAATTTCTGTTCCATAATTATTTTACATGTACCAGTAAAAAGCAGGAATCGCAAATATGAGTACCAAGTCAACTTTTCTCTCGCAATGAAAATCTGTTTTGATTTTCTAAGAGGAGTCGCACCACCAAATGTAGAAAGCCTGATAAGTAAGTATATCCTACCTATCAGGCCCGATAGGAACTATGCCCGACAGCATAGAGTCCAAAAACCAATCAGCTTCTCTTACCGATTTGTATAACATAGAGTAACTGACAATTCTAGTATACACTAATTTTAAGGCAGACGAAAGTCTGTCTTAAAGTCGTGCCTGATATTTATATGATCTTTTTTGAATGAAGATTGTTTTAATCTTTTTTTGTTTACCACATCCTTTTCACGCTAGATGCACACAAATCCATTAATTTGTAAAAAGCTTAACTAAGTGACATTGATTAACTCTTGTTACAATTATTAGTGGAAGTGTTACTAAAGATGTATATGCAGACGAACCAAGTTTTCTTAGCGAAAATACACAGATAATTGAAAAGAGTTTGGAACAATCCGATATAAATGTAATTAAGGTTTCAAAAGACAAAGATACAATTATTCACAATAATGGTTATGCGATGGAATCAGATTATTTTGAAAATGGTAAAAATGAGGGAAATAATTTGGTAGCCGTCAAACTTGAACAAACAAATTATGGATATGTTGAAACAGCATATTTTGCAAATGTAGAACATATTAGCAAATCGGAGCTTAATAATATTGTATCTTCTGATTCACCATTTAAAGGAGTTATTAAAGCAACAGCGAAATCTACAATTTACAAAAGTTATAATTGGTCTTTTTATAGTGATGGAATTCGGCTGGCAACGCTTACATCGAATGTAAGTTTGAGTCGCAAATCATCAAATGCTACATTAATGGAAAAAAATGCTCGGTATGGGATGTTAATAGTTTTACACAATTAGAAAAGGAGCATGCAAATCGTTTAAATTATCAATATACTCGATTAAGTGTAAATACTTCAAACCAGACATTGCTTTCATATGGACCAAACAAATCTTCATCAAAAGGTAATGTATCTGTTGGATTAGATGGAGGAGGAGTTTCGGGTGTATCGTATAGTTTTGATATTGGTGGATTTGTTGTTAATGATTTAAGTAGTTTATCTAATAAATATGGAAGATGGTCTTTTACTCAGAATGTTGGTAATCAGGCAAGTCTTACAACTAATCCGGCAATTAGAGCAACGAATAGTTCAGGAAATTTTGTGGTTGAATTAAGCCATACGGCAAATATGACTACAAAAACAGATGAAAATATAAATAAGGGAACTGGTGTGGTTCAAATCTATTGTGAAGATAGATGATTATTTTATAATAATTAAAATTATGAGGGTATCAAAAAATATAGGATACTCTAAATTTTATTTAAATAACAGTGATAAAATTATACTTTGCGTGATTTAAACAATAGTTTTATATATTATCAATAATGATGGTGTATTATTATTGCCTAATAAAGGAGTGCGATATGAGATTTCTTTTTCAAAATCATAAATACGGACAAATAATAGGGACACTTATGTTGTTGCTTGTGCTGACATTATTTGCAAAATTAAGCCCGGATCAGACACAAACGTCTGCGGGAAGAGAATTTTTACTGCAGGAAATTTCAAAAGATATGCAGATAAAATCAGAAATAAAAATAAAGGATAGTATTATCGCAGAGATAACGCAGGGAGATCAGACAGGGTATGCATTATTTGCGAAGACATCCGGAAAATATAAACTGCAGCAGTATTGGTTTAGTCTGGAAAAAATAGATACAGATGTAGTATTGATCAATGAGAAATCCTATATAGTAGGTGTTTGTGATGCAACGGAGGTGGATTCTGTAAAGATTGATTTTACTGATCCGGACACGAAAAAAATAGTCGAATCAAAAAAGGTAGATTTGCAAGGCAAAAAACTGTTTGTTGTTCCGTCACCTGATGTAAAAAGTTATATGGTTACCGTGCATTCAAATGATAAGGAAGGTTGAGGAGCAGCTGAATAAGAAACCCAGGCAGATGTCTGACGGCAGCAAAAGATTAAGATAAAGGATGGTGAAATTGCATAAAAAAGAAAGCAATCATAATTCTGGCAGTGGCTTGTATGGGAATGGGTCTGCTTGCCTGCGGAAAAGAACATATAGATAAAGAATCTGAGATAAATGTGTATAAAGAGGAGTATACACCGGAAAAGAAAAACAGGGAAGATCCACTGGAATTAAAAAAGGGTGACAGTGAAATTGAGGTTGATGTAAAAGCGACCTCCGGAGAATTTAAAGTGACATTTCTTGATAAGGATAATGAATCGCTTTCTTATGATGAATATAAAGTAAAGGCTGGGGATAATGCTCATGATATCATACCGCTCGACCCAGATACCCTAGAGGATAACTGGGTGCTGGTAATGGAAAAAAAAAATGAGGATACAGATGCCTTATCGTTAAAATATGTGATGAAATAAAAACTGCCTTATTTTATTGCAGCATTTCCTGCTTAATTTTTTCTATAAAGGACGAATGGTTTCCGGCACTTCCTCCAATTCGTCCGCAATCTGATCCAGAGGTTTGCCTTTTTTGAATTTTTTTACGAATCTGCTCTGACAATTTTTTCTTCTTTCCCGATCTCTTTCCCGATCTCTTTCCCGATTTCTTTTCCGATCCTTTCGCCATCCTCAATTGCTTCGGCGCGCTGCATTTCCAGCCGTCGTTCAAATGTATAGTCTAATGTCATCACGTGCATTACCTCCTCCCTGTGTTGAGCCAGAAAATCCCTAAGCACATTTTCTTCCATACACTGGTTGATAGCTTTCTCAATGGCATCTTCCAGATTTCCACTGATTTCATTATTTTTCCGCACCATATCCACAAAATACATATATTCACGCAATGTCTGGCATTTTGACAGCAGTGGGGTATTTTTTCCACTGTTGATATTGTAAACATGGCAGACCAATTCTATCTCAGGATTCTTGGTTTCTTTTTTTCAAATGCATCAGAAAGACGGAGATCATACTGATCCGGCGCATCTTCTTTTCCATTATAAAACACGACAAAATGGGGCACTGGAATCTTTAAGATTCTTCCACCATAAATATCACGTTTCTGAGCTTTGATTTGTTTTTGTATAATGCTTGCAAAATAAAGCAGATCCCTCAGTGGCATATTCGGGCAATAGGTCGACTGATGCTCATACAGGCTCAGATTCGCATCAAGAATGAATGATGCATCATTCCGTACGGTAAGCGAAAAAGCTTTTGTCATCCAAAGTTGTCATTTCAACCAGTTCTGGATCATCATAGTCCGTTCCATTAATCGCGTTATAAATTTCCATTGCACGTTTCTTGTCCTGAAGAAGCATGCTGAACACATCACTTTTGTATTCTTTGTTTGCCATACAGTTTCCTCCTTGTGTAAGCCACAGAATCTGTATGACAACACATCCCATATCAATACAAATCCTGCTTATAACAAAATTAAGTTAAAATAAAGTTGAATTTTAAAAAGCAAGACTTTCCGGGATAATTTGAAATGATAAAATAAAGTATATGATATAGACGGCTCGCCAGGTACTGTCCGCCCAAGCTATGGAAAAATATGTATTTGCTTTGTGATAAGTATAGCATTTAAATGCCTGAGATGCAACAAAAACCTTCCACATTTATGCAAACAGTAACGTCCAGAAAAGTGTAGCACTATCACATAAATACGTCCTGAAAAGTGTAGCACCATAACACAAATACGTCCTTAAAAATGTTGACGGCTCTGCCATAAAGAAATATGATATAAAGTAATAAGGAATGCTACATATAAATTTCACTGACAGGGAGGACGCACAATGAAACGTTTTATAAGGGAACTTCTTTTCCGGTAGGGAAAGTTGATTTCATGGATCTGTATGCGTTCAAAATTTATATGCTTGATGTCGGGCTTCTGCTTGCCATGACAGATCTGGATGCAAGCGTTATCATTGATGGAAACAGGATTTTTACAGAGTTTAAAGGGGCGTTGACGGAGCAGTATGTGCTGCAGCAGATGATAGCGGAACTGGGTGTGGAACCATATTATTACACAACGGCAAATTCTACAGGCGAAATTGATTTCACGCTGCAGGCACCCGGATCGGTCATTCTGGTAGAGGTGAAAGCAGAGGAAAATCTGCGGGCAAAAAAGTCTGCGGGCTTTTTGTGAAAAGTATCATCCCAAGCATGCGGTGCGGACTTCCATGTCGGATTTCCGTGAGCAGGACTGGATGACAAACACCCCGCTTTATAATATTGACCGGATTGGAGAATACCTCAAATGAGCACCATAACTCGGCTGGAATTTAAAAACGGGGCAAAAAAAGAAAAATAAATATATCAAAAACGGGGCAAAATATGAAATGTTCGATTGAAAAAACGGGGCAAATTTTGTTATCATGGAGCATATGGAACAAATATGAGAAATAACGAGGAAAATCCCATGAAAATGACAACCCTGTGTTACATAGAAAAAAGACGGAAAATACCTGATGCTCCACCGCACCAAAAAGCAGCACGACATCAACAAAGACAAGTGGATTGGTGTAGGCGGACATGCAGAAGGCACGGAAGGACCGGAGGACTGCCTGTTACGTGAAGTAAAAGAAGAAACCGGCCTGACACTGACTTCCTACCAGTTCCGCGGGCTGATCACATTCATCAGTGATGAAGCGCCGGAGCCGGAAGAAATGTGCCTGTTTACTGCGGATGGTTTTACCGGGGAGCTGATCGAGTGCAATGAAGGCGATCTGCAGTGGATGGACAAAAAAGAAGTGCTTGCGCTTCCGACCTGGGAAGGAGATGCCATTTTTTTAAAACTGCTGATCGAGGAAGACGAGCACCGCTTTTACACTTCGGCTTGTTTATGAAGGAAGTAAACTGGTAGAAAAACAATTGTACCGGTATTCATAGAAAACAGATTAAATTTGAAATCATTAGTGCTCAAAGATTACTCTGCAAATAATACCTTCGCAACCTCATATAAAGTTTTGCCTTGCAAATGGTAAGAGGAGCTGTACCTGGACAGGAGAGGAAAGGAATAAAAAATGGAAAACGAAAACCAGACCCCGCACAAGCGCCGTGTGCATTATAAAGGAAAATACCCGAAGAAATTTGAAGAAAAATATAAAGAACTGCAGCCGGAAAAATACAAAGACACGATCGCGCATGTCATCCAGAAAGGAAACACCCCGGCAGGCATGCATATCTCCATTATGGTAAAAAGAAATTCTTGATTTCCTGCAGATCAAACCGGGACAGACCGGTTTTGATGCAACACTCGGCTACGGTGGACACACAAAAGCCATGCTTGAACAATTACAGGGACAGGGACACATCCATGCGACCGATGTCGATCCGGCAGAGTCGGCAAAGACGAAAAAACGTCTGGCAGACCAGGGATTCGGAGAGGACATGCTGACCATCCATCTGCAGAATTTCTGCACGATTGATGAGATTGCAAAAGAAGTCGGCGGCTTCGACTTTATTCTGGCAGATCTTGGCGTTTCGTCCATGCAGATCGACAATCCGGAGCGTGGATTTTCCTTTAAAGTGGACGGACCGCTTGATCTGCGACTGAATCAGGAGGCGGGAATCAGTGCGGCGGAGCGTCTGGATACGATCAGCCGTGACGAGCTTGCCGGAATGCTTTATGAGAATTCCGATGAGCCGTACTGTGAGGAGCTGGCAAAAGCGATCACCGATGAGATCCGCAAAGGACACCGCGTGGATACAACTACAAAACTGCGCAGGATTATTGAAGACACTCTCGATTTTCTGCCGGAAAAGGATAAAAAAGAAACCATCAAAAAGACCTGCCAGCGGACGTTTCAGGCACTTCGCATTGATGTCAACCGCGAGTTTGAGGTGCTTTATGAATTTATGGAAAAGCTGCCGGGTGCTTTAAAACCGGGCGGCCGCGTGGCGATTCTGACATTCCATTCCGGGGAGGACAAGCTGGTAAAGCGTGCTTTAAAAGAAGGCTGTCGCGCAGGCATTTATTCGGAGTATGCAAAGGATGTGGTGCGTCCGTCCGCGCAGGAGTGTGCGAAGAACGGACGGGCACGCTCCACGAAGATGCGCTGGGCGGTACGCAGTCAGTGATCCTGATACACAATCATAATTGCCATTATTTGAGTCTTTGATAGGTGATGGGAATTTCTTTTGCACCTTTACGGTAGGAATCCACCCACTTTTTCAGGTCAGCAGCATCTATGGCGTTTTTTTTTTCCCTTTGGCATTTGTCAGGAGATATACGATACCGTCGTGATCCTTATCAGCGGAATCCGGAAATGAGGAAAATCCGTCAATGCTGTCTGCCCATTCTTTTTTATTCCAGTCGGTCACAAAACCTATTTGGGTGTAGGAGGCATCATCGGCCTGATAGGGACCATACCTGATAAGGCCAGAAAGTGGTGGGGTCGGCTGCACGAGCGGGGGAATAAGGACCACCGTAAGGACTTCCATGGGAAATATCCTCTTCCACAATTCCATTGTAGAGAAAATGCAAAAATTGTGCTATAATGCAAGCGCGTGTTTTACAAAAAACACGCGCTTATTCACGTAGGAAGGAAAAAGAAACGTATGTTATCCACAATTGAAGCAATCAATAGTGCGGTCAACAATTTCATCTGGGGTGTTCCTGCAATGATCTGTATCATCGGTGTTGGTCTGGTATTGAGTTTCCGGACCCGGTTCTTACAGATCCGCAAGTTCCCATACGCGATGAAAGTGACCTTCGGCCGCATGTTTAAGAAGCGTGAGGCATCGGATGGAGCCATGACACCGTTTCAGGCGGTGTGTACGGCACTTGCGGCAACGGTCGGCACGGGAAATATTGCCGGTGTGGCAGGGGCGATTGCCATCGGCGGTCCGGGAGCCGTGTTCTGGATGTGGATTTCCGCAATTCTCGGTATGTGTACCAAGTTTTCAGAAGTGACGCTTGCGGTGCATTTCCGCGAAAAAAATGTGCATGGGGATCTGGTCGGCGGTCCGATGTATTATATTAAGAACGGACTCAAAAAGCACTGGCACTGGCTGGCGTATCTGTTTTCCGCGTTTGGCGTGCTGACCGTATTCGGAACAGGGAATGCCACACAGGTAAATACGATTACCACAGCCATCAATACGGCATTAATGAATTATCATGTCATTTCAAAAGATGCGGTACCGACTGTTAATCTTGTGGTTGGGATCATTCTGGCGGTTCTGATCGCACTCATTCTGCTTGGAGGTATCAGGCGGATTGGACGGGTGACAGAAAAGCTGGTACCGTTTATGGCATTAATCTATATTGTTTTGGCAGTGGGAGTGATCTTATTTAATATCGGTCATGTTCCGGCAGTATTTGCTTCCATTATAGAAGGGGCATTTCATCCGGCAGCAGTGACCGGCGGCGCGGTCGGCAGCTTTTTCATGAGTATGAAAAAGGGCGTATCCCGTGGAATTTTTTCCAACGAGGCAGGACTTGGCACGGGATCAATTGCACATGCCTGTGCAGACACGAGAAAACCGGTCAAGCAGGGATTTTTTGGAATTTTCGAGGTGTTTGTAGATACGATTGTGATCTGTACGCTTACCGCGCTGGTTATTTTGTGCAGCCAGGTTCCGGTCAGTTACGGACAGGCGGCAGGAGCAGAACTTACCATCAGTGGATTTACCGCAACATACGGGAACTGGGTATCTGTTTTTACTGCGGTTGCCATGTGCTGTTTTGCATTTTCCACCATTATCGGATGGGGATTATACGGGACGCGCTGCATCGAGTTTTTGTTCGGCTCCCGTGTCAATAAGCCGTTCATGCTGGTGTATGCACTGGTTGCCATTGTGGGTGCGACCATGGATCTGGGCCTGATGTGGAGTATTGCGGAAACGTTTAACGGACTCATGGCAATTCCGAACCTGATCGCAGTATTTTTGCTTTCCGGTGTCGTTGTTAAACTGGTGAAGGAATACTTTGCCGGAGAAGGTGCAAAAAGTTAGGGGAAGCTGGAAAGAAAAAGGGCGAAAAAACTTGACATTTGTGCGTTTATCATAAATAATAAGGTACTGAAAAAACAAAGGAGGAACTTGTTATGAAAAAATTTGGAATCAAAGAAGTTGTAGCAACCGGTATCGGAACCGCATTGTTCATTGTTTTGACAGAAGTGCAGATTCCGCTGGGAATTATCCCGAATACATCCATGCAGCCACGTGCAGCAGTGCTGGCATTTCTTGCAGCAGTGTTTGGACCGGTTGTCGGAGGAATCATTGGTCTGCTGGGACATGCACTCGGAGATGCACTGTTTTACGGTGGTGTATGGTGGAGCTGGGTATTCCCAGATGCGATCTTTGGAATTTTAGTTGGTTTATTCGCAAAGAGCTTTGAGATTAAGGCCGGTGGGTTTAATAGGAAGAAAGTAGTTCTTTTTAATGTCGTTCAGGTGGTTGCAAATGCAATTGCATGGATCGTTGTTGCACCGGTGCTTGATATTCTCATTTATGCAGAGCCTGCAAAGAAAGTATTCTCACAGGGCGTATTTGCGTTTGTAGCCAATATTATTATTGTGGGTGTACTTGGTTCATTACTCGGACTGGGATATACAAAGATTGGAGCAAAATCATCAAGTCTTACAAAGGAAGACTAAAAACGTATGGAACCGATTATTGAATTTGAAAATTTTACATTTAAATATCGGTCACAGATGGAGCCGACACTCCGGGATATCAATTTGAAAATTTATCCCGGAGAGAAGGTGCTCATCATTGACCATCGGGATCAGGGAAGTCGACATTATCAAATTGTATCAACGGACTGATCCCTTTTTCGTATGAAGGAGACAGTACCGGAACTTTAAAAAATCGAGGGAAAAGATCCGAAAAACCTTGGGATTTTCGGACTTTCCAAGATGGTCGGAACCGTGTTGCAGGATACGGACGGACAGTTTATCGGTCTGACGGTTGCGGAAGATATTGCTTTCGTGCTGGAAAATGACTGTATGGCACAGGAAGAGATGTTTCGCAAAGTAGACGATGTGGCAGAGACTGTAGAGGTAAAAGAACTGTTGCATCATGCACCATCGGAGATGTCCGGCGGACAGAAACAGAGAGTTTCCATGGCGGGGGTTATGATCGATGATGTGGATATTCTGCTGTTTGACGAGCCGTTGGCCAATCTTGATCCGGCGACCGGAAAGAAAGCCATTGCATTGATCGACCGAATCCAGAAGGAACAGAAGAAGACCATCGTGATCATCGAGCATCGTCTTGAGGATGTGCTTTATAAAGACGTGGATCGTATCGTTGTGGTAGGCGAGGGAACGATTGTGGCGGATATGAAACCGGATGATCTGCTGGCTGGAAATATCCTGAAGGAACAGGGAATCCGCGAGCCACTTTATGTCACGGCACTGAAACATGCCGGATGTACGATTGCGGCAGAAGATCATCCACAGCATGTGGAGACCATGAATTTTGAGCCGTACAGAGCGCAGGTCCGGGAATGGTTTGAGACAACGAAGATTCCGCAGAAACAGGAAGCAGAGGAAAAGGTGCTCAACGTGGATCATCTGCATTTTTCTTATCAGCCGGGAAAGGCGATTCTTTCGGATATCAGCTTTGATGTGAAAAAAGGGGAAATGATCAGCATTGTCGGGAAAAACGGTGCCGGAAAGACAACCCTTTCCAATCTGATCTGTGGGTTCCTCGAGCCAAGCAACGGAAAAATCGAACTGAATGGAAAAGATATCTCACCGCTTTCGGTCAAAGAGCGTGGGGAGCATATCGGAATCGTCATGCAGAATCCGAATCAGATGCTTTCAAAACCCATGATTTATGAGGAAGTGGCGCTTGGTCTGACGGTGCGTGGGGTTCCGGAAGAAGAAATTCGTGAGCGTGTGTATGAGACACTGAAAATCTGTGGTTTGTATCAGTTCCGGAACTGGCCGGTTTCAGCGTTAAGCTTCGGTCAGAAGAAGCGCGTGACGATTGCATCCATTCTTGTCATGAAGCCGGAGATCCTGATTCTGGATGAGCCGACAGCGGGGCAGGATTACCGCCATTATACGGAAATTATGGAGTTTTTAAAGACGATCAATGAGACACAGGGAACGACCATTATCATGATTACGCATGATATGCATCTGATGCTGGAATATACCAACCGCGCCATTGTTGTGGCGGATGGACAGCTGCTGACGATTGATACGCCGGCGAAAGTGCTGACGGATGAAACCATCACGGCTCTGGCATATCTCAAGCAGACATCTCTCTGAGATGGCGGTCAAATGTGGAATTGAAGATCCTTCCCAGTTCGTGCAGCGGTTTATCAATTACGAAAGGGCGGTGCGGTAATGGCAAAGTTATTGACCTATGAGCAAAAAGATACCTGGATGGACCGGCTGTGCGGTGTCACAAAAAGCTGATCTATTTTCTGGCATGGTCCATCACAAGCATGCTTACTTATGATACCCGTGTACTCGCCGTGATGCTGGTTCTCAGTCTGATCCTGTTTAAGATTTCAAAAACAGAGTGGAAGCAGGTCGGTTCTATTTTTAAGTTCATTATGTTCTTTCTGGTCATCAATGTGCTTGCCATTTTTATTTTTGCACCGGATCAGGGAACAAAAATTTATGGTACAAAGCATGTACTCTGGCAGCTTTCGGCGCATTATCCGATTACCGCTGAGCAGTTGTTTTATGAGTTGAACATTATTTTGAAATATTTTACAATTATCCCGGCGGTATTTATTTTTGTCGTGACCACCAATCCGTCGGAGTTTGCAGCATCGTTAAATCGTATTGGAATCAGTTACAACATCGGATATGCGGTGGCAATTGCACTGCGTTATATTCCGGATGTGCAGGATGATTTCCACAAAATTAAAAATGCGCAGGAAGCGCGTGGAATCGAGATGTCTGGAAAAGCGAAGTTGATGAGTCGGATTAAGAGTACAGCCTCTATCATTTTCCCGCTCATTTTTACAAGTATCGGCCGTATTGACACGATCAGTAACGCAATGGAGCTGCGTGGATATGGGAAACACAGAAAGCGTACCTGGTATATGGGAAGAAAGTTACAACGCAATGATTATCTGTGTATTGCGCTGGTGCTTGGATTTGCCGTGGCTGCACTTGTGATTACCTATCATGATGGCAGCCGGTTTTATAACCCGTTTATATAAACAGTAGAGATTGCGCAACTCGTCTTAATAAAATTAGAAAAGGAGCTATCGCACCAGCGAATATCGGCGGCACGACAGCTCCTTTTTGTTTTCCATGTCTGTTTTTAAGCTTCGGTTGAAGCATCAGATGCAGGTGCTTCGGTCTGGGTTTCGGAAGCATTTTCCGACATGGTCTCAGAAGCTGGTTCCTCAGACGGCTGTTCCGGAGGAATCACCTCGACATCCTCTTCCTTAACCGGTTCCGGCTTTGGCTTTTCCGGCATTTTCTGTCCACAGGCACTGCAGAATGCAGCATCGGCATCCACGCTTGCACCGCAGGATGGGCAGATCGCTACACCTTTCATCTGGTGAATGCTTTCACGGCATTCCTTAATTCTGGCTTCGGAAACGGCAATCGCATCCAGCCAGGTTTTTACATCTTCTTCGGCATCTTCGCGATGTTTTTCCACATACCATTTTCCAATCTGTTCGTATGCAGTATCAATCTTGCGTTCTTCCTCGGAGATATTTAAGTTTAATTTTGCAGTATCTGCCAGATCTTTTTGTTTTTTTAATGGTAGTCTGGCTCACATCACTGATCTTTTGTCCTAAGTTGTTTAAAAAAGACATATATTTCACTCCTTTCCTATATCAAAAACCTTATGTTATGAATTATCATAACATGCTGTCTGAAAAACACAAGGAAGTTTACAGATTATTTATGTCTTTTTCTGTTTTTTTTCCGGGACATGCGTGGTGCTTTAACGGATGGTTTTGCAGCCGGAGTATTTTCGCCAGCTGGAGTTTCCACAGTAGCAGATTCAGCTGGTGCCGGAGCTTCCACAAGAGCAGATTCCGCTGGTGCCGAAGTTTCCACAGGAGCAGATTCAGCTGGTGCCGGAGCTTCGGATGAACCGGTGACAATTTCATTTAACAGCAATGCTTTTGCAAGATTTCCTTCCGCAGAAATTTTCCCATTCTGGTAAGCTTCGAGAATGTCAAGGCTGCCCTGCGCGAGTGCAAGCAGATCATCAGCAGCTGAAGTTGTGACTAAAATGTCACGGTCGTAATATTCATATGGTTCAACATGAAGCTGTCCGTTTGCAATTTCCAGATACAGGGCACCTTCGGCTTCTCCCTGTATGTTAAACTGGATGGCAAGATGTTCACTGATTTTGGAAGCATCTTTCTCCTGATAAGTATCTTTTTAATTTTGAAACTAATTCCTGATATGTCATAGTCAGTCATTTCTCCCTTCTCCATCTGCTAATTAGATTGGTGATTCTCGTTTCTGCGGGCTGTCGTTTTGTCGGGGACACCGTCTGAGCGATTTTGTGTCTGCCTTAGAGGGAAGCTTCGAATAAGCATGCCCACGGTTCTATTTGCGCAGTCACAGAGTGACATATTGAAAATAAAGTAAATATCAAGACAAATGGGGAGTGGGCGTAATAAACGTTTCGAAGATTCCCTCTTAGGCAGACTAGAAATTGCGAACGGTGTCCCCGACAAAACGACAGCCCGCAGAAACGAGTTGCGCACCCACCTGTTTGCTAATTAGAGTATAGCTTTTCTGTTATGCTTGTCAAGCAAACTTTATGAAATTATCATTGCGGGAAGCCGCTAAAAAGCGTACAATAGGGATAACAAAATTTTAAAATAAAGGAAGGGATCAAGATTATGAGAAAAACCAAAACGCACAATGTACTCAGGCGTCTGCTTGCGTTTGTCCTGATTGTTTCACTGCTTCCACTGGGGTATGCGGGCAATGTGATGGCTGCAACAACCGGTACACGGAACGTAAGTATTCAGGTTACATACGGACAGACGGATGCCAGAAATGTCTATGGCATGATCAACAGTATGCGCAGAAATTCATCCGATGCATGGTACTGGGATGCAAACAATTACACGAAGACATATTGTAATAATCTGCAGCCGCTTACTTACGACTATGCACTGGAGCAGGTAGCCATGAAACGTGCAGCAGAGATTGCACTTTCGTATTCACACACCAGACCAAATGGCACAAATTATTATACTGCTTACAGTGAAAACGGTGTCTATGCGGGAGTGTATGCAGAGAATATCGGTGTGAATTATTCTTCCGCATCTGCACTTCACAACGCAATGCGGGAAGACAATGCAAATTATTCCGGACAGGAACAGCGTAGAAATATGTTAAACAGCCAGTTTACTGCTGTCGGAATCGGACATGTATATTACAATGGATATCACTACTGGGTAGAGGAATTTGCCAACACGGTAACCAGAACATCCTATACAACACCGAACAACCAGACGACAACGGTAAACAATATTCAGATTGCGGAAAGCAATATTACCTCAGATCAGATTGTTGTTCCGTCATCCATTGGAAATTACATTCAGATGTCTGCGGGTCAGACCATTGATTTATCTGGATGCTATGAAAACATTAAAGTATCTAATCACTGGCCAAGCAATGCAAACTGTCCGATTGTACAGGGACTGAATATGTATGTATCCAATACTGCGGTTGCCTATATCAGCGGAACAAAACTGATCGCAAATACTGCAGGTTCCACAACACTTACACTGAATCGTCCGGATGGAAGAATTCCTCTGCAGATTCCGGTTCAGGTAACAGGAACCAATAACAGCAATAATACCTATTCGTACTATATTCCAAATGCTTCGGTAGGTACAATCGTTGATCAGACATACACCGGATATGATATTCGTCCGTCTGTATCGGTATGGCTGAATGGCGGCTATCTGTACGAGGGAAGAGATTATACACTTACTTACAGCAACAACCGCAATATCGGTACTTGCATCCGTAACAATTAACGGAATCGGAAATTATTATGGAAGCAGAACAGTTTCCGTATTGTAAATCATGGAAACGGAAATACAACGGTTTCATCCAATCCGCAAATGCAAAAAAATTGCAGCGGATACGTTTCCGTAAAACCGTTACACCGTTAAATAACATTGTTTTATTAAAGAAGGTTCGGATTACTATCTGTATTATAGTGACAATGGTGCACCGGGAAAAGCTGCTGTTATGGTAGTGGGAACCGGTAATTATACGGGATCTGCAAAGACAAGCTTTATTATTAAGCCGGAGAAGCCGGTTATCACAAGATTGCGTGCACACGGATCAAAAAGTCCGTATCACATGGCTGCCAGGTACTTCCGTTACCGGCTATGAAATCTACCGCTCCAAGGGAGCATATGATTATGGATACAAGAAGATTGCGGCTACAAAAGATGGTGAGATGCAGTCTTATACAAGGGCAAAACTCACCAAAGGAACTTATTATTACAAGATCCGCAGCTATGTTACTGTAGATGGAACAAAGTATTACAGTCCATACAGCAGTGTGAAGTCTGTAAAGATCCGCCGCTAGGATCAAAGCATAATTGAAAATAAAATTAAAAATGTCGGTAGATATCTGTCAGATATCTACCGACATTTTTGGTATACAAAGTTAAAAAGATTTATTTCATCTGTGCGACCCGGTCAAATTCCTCTTCGATTTCTTTGGAAGGTTTTGGTGTCAGCAGACTGACGATTACGATCGCAGCGCAGGCAATCAGGAATGCAGGAAGCAGTTCATAGATGTTCCAGATACCACCGAGCGGGCGGATCAGGTATTTCCAGATAAATACCATGGAACCCCCGCAGACCATACCGGCAAGTGCGCCCCATTTGTTGGTACGTTTCCAGAACAGGGAAAACAGAACAACCGGTCCGAATGCGGCACCGAATCCAGCCCAGGCGAAAGAAACGATGGCAAATACGGAACTGTCCGGATTTCTGGCAATGAATGCGGCAACGACAGAAATTACAAGGAGTGTAATTCTTGCGGCTGCCATGCTTCCGTTTTTGTTGGAAGAATCTTTGCGGAAAGCACCGAGAATGTCGGAAGAAACCGCAGAAGATGCAGCCAGCAGCTGCGAGTCCGAAGTGGACATGGTGGAAGCTAAAATGCCGGCGAGAAGCACACCCGCAAGCAGGGCAAATATCACACCGTGCTGGGAGAGCAGGGCGGAAATTTTTACGATAATGGTTTCGGAATTCGATCCGGTCAGCATCTCCAGTGCGCCGACTTTGCTCATGGTATAACCGATCACACCGATAAAGACGGCAACGAACAGGGAGATTACGACCCAGATGGTTGCAACGCGGCGGGACAGTTTCAGTTTTTTCTCATCCTCGATTGCCATAAAACGGAGCAGGATATGCGGCATACCGAAATATCCAAGTCCCCATGCGGCAGTGGAAACAATGGTCAGGGCACTGTAAGGAGCGGCCTTTCCGGTGTTTACATCATAGGAAAGTGTCATGGAAAGATAGCCCGGAAGCTCGGAGGCGTTGTGGATAACGGCACCGATACCGCCAGCAGTTTCTACACCAAAGATCAGAACTACAATCAGAGCAACCGACATGATGATACTCTGGATAAAGTCCGTTGTGGAAGCAGCAAGAAATCCGCCAAGTGTTGTGTATGCCACAATTACGATAGCACTGATAATCATGGCGGTCAGATAATTTACCCCGAATAAGCTGGAAAAAAGTTTTCCGCATGCGGCAAATCCAGAGGCCGTATAAGGAATAAAAAAGATAACAATAAAAATAGCAGCAATGACCTGCAGCATCTTTTTTTCATCGCGATAGCGGTTGCTGAAGAACGATGGGATGGTAATGGAATTGTTGCAGGTGTGCGTATAGCGGCGGATACGTTTGGCAACGATCAGCCAGTTAATGTATGTACCAACAGCCAGTCCGATTGCTGTCCATCCGGCATCTGAAATTCCGGTGAGGTAAGCAACGCCCGGAAGTCCCATCAGAAGCCAGCTGCTCATGTCGGAAGCTTCGGCACTCATCGCGGTTACGAAAGGACGAGTTTTCTGCCACCCAGATAGAAATCGTCAGTACTGTTGTTTTTCTTGGAACATCGGAAACCAATATAGATCATACCAATAAGGTATACGATAATGGCAATCATGATGCATATTTGTGCAGATGTCATAAATAAATCCTCCTCTTTTGTACGCTTTCACACGCTAATTGTTCATAGTATAGCACAGATGATAATTATACCGCAACCGGGAAATCCTGTTTGACACTATGGGCAATAAGATGATAAACTGTCTTTGTCTATACATGAGAAAAAGCAATTCCGTTTGGCCTTCAACATGTGCTTGCCATGTTTGTAGCAAATCTGGCACCCGTACTGATCGTCTGCAGTGCAGCTCTGGTCAGGGGCAGTGGGGAACATCTTACGGCAGCGGAAATTACACAGATTTTGCAGTGTGCGATGTTTGCTGCGGGAATCGGAACCTGCATGCAGCTATATCCGGTCTGGAAAATTGGCTCGAAACTGCCGATCGTAATGGGCGTCAGTTTTACATTTCTCGGAAGTCTGCTGATTATTTGTACCAATCCTAAGCTTGGGTATGAAGGAATGATCGGGGCGGTTATTCTCGGCGGATGTACCGTTATGATGTTTGGTTCAATCATGTATGAGGGGATCAAAATGTTAAAAAATTGCGAATTTAATGACCGTACAATGATTATTGTTTCCCTTTCTTTTTGTATCGGGGTTGGACTGACACAGACATCCGGCAACTTCTTTTCCGCATTTCCGAAAGAAGTGGGAGATATCTTCAATGGAAATGCCGTGGCAGGAGTGTTTGTTGTTTCCCTTCTGTTGAGCCTTCTTTTGCCGAAGAAGAAACAGGCAAATTAAATACACGTTGTTAAGGTAACGTTAAGGTGCAGCGATTTTTAAGATAAGGATTTGGTGTTATGATGATATCATCAAAAGGAAATGGAGGAATTTGATATGTGGAGTCGCGCACAATTAAAGGGAAGGGCGAAAGTAACATTTAAACGAAATTATTGGAAATGTATTCTGATCAGCCTGTTGCTGACACTGATTGCAGGGGGAAGCGGAGCTGCTTCGGGCAACATCAGCAGTGCAACCGGTTCCTTACATGGATCGGATAATCAGGCAGGCAGTTCCTATGATTATGACAGCAGTTATGACAGTGATGATGGTTCACTACGCGATTTTGAGGCTGGGCTTGAAGAAGGCTTTAAGGACGGACTGAAAGCAGGAAACAGGGGAATGATGGGCGGTATGGTCGCAGCAGCGATCGCCATCGGCATACTCATAGTTGTTTTTCTGGTGATTTTTGTCCTTATACTTCTGGTTGATGTATTTATCATAAATCCGTTGGAGGTTGGATGCAGGAGATTCTTTATCCGCAACTTAAACGAGCCGGCACAGATTGGGAACATTGGATATGGATTTGACAATAATTACAGGAATGTTGCAAAGACAATGTTTTTCCGTGATCTGTTTACGGTTTTATGGTCATTGCTTTTTATCATTCCGGGTATTGTAAAAGCATATGAATATATGATGATTCCGTACCTTCTGGCAGATAACCCGCAGATGACCAAAGAGCAGGCATTTGCGGAAAGCAAGCGTATGATGCAGGGACAGAAATGGAAAGCATTTGTTTTGGATCTGTCCTTTATCGGATGGTACATTTTATCCGGACTGACACTTGGAATTCTTGCAATCTTTTATGTGTCACCATATGTGAATGCAACACATGCCGCACTGTATGAGGGCACTGTGCTATGCAAACCCGGCTGGTTCAAACGGATTTACACAGCAGGAGGATTCGGTGAATTCACCTTTCCGGCAGGAGAATGTATGAATTATACGATTTTAATTGCAGATGATGAGCCGGAGATACGAACGCTTCTCCGGCTGTATCTGGAAAATGAAAATTATCAGATTATTGAGGCAGAAAACGGGAAGCAGGCACTGGAACTGCTGAAGAAAGAACATGTGGATCTGTGTCTGTTGGATATTATGATGCCGGAGATGGACGGATACCATGTGTTGCAGGAATTACGTAAAACAAGCAATATTCCCGTTATGATACTTTCGGCAAAGGATGCGGATTCCGAGAAGATTCTGGGGTTAAATCTCGGGGCAGATGATTATCTGGCAAAACCGTTCAATCCTTTGGAGGCAGTAGCACGTGTCAATTCAAATATCCGTCGGTTTTATGCGCTGGGGACAGCGGAACTGTCATCAATATACTGACTGTCCGGGATCTGGAACTGGATCCGGAAGGCTGCGTACTCAAAAAAAAAATGGAGAACCGATTGAACTGACTTCGGTAGAGTACCGGATCATGGAGTTATTTATGAAGCATCCGGGAAAAGTGTTTACCAAACAACAGATCTATGAACAGGGATGGGGTGACACTTATGTGGTTGCAGACAATAATATTATGGTCTGCATCAGCAAGCTGAGGGGGCAAAACTTGATGAAGACCCGGCAGCTTATATTCGAACCATCCGCGGATTGGGCTATCGGCTGGAGAAATAGCAATGCGTGATTTACAGGCATTTTTGATCAAACGGTTTATTTATATCCTTGTACTGGTGACAGTTGCACAGTCGCTGATCAGTTTTTTTGATCAGCCAGGCGGTTATGCCTGTGGTGATGAAAGTTTTTTTTCCCGGATTACCAGAGGCAGTCATCCGTTGGAAAGACGGATCTGTTTATTTTTATCATATGTGTTCTGTTATTGCTGATAGTAAATGCCGTCCGGATGCTTTTTGCCATCACCGCTGCAGGGAATGATGCAGTGGACAGGGGAAAGGTTACAGGACTGGCTGGGCAATGCACTTCCGGCGACAAGGAGTTCCGTCGTCGTACAGGAGATGGAAGGATGGAAAGCCATCCTGCTGTTTGTGGTTCTTCTGCTGTTAATGGTGTGTATGCTGCTTCCTTATATTTTTGGGTGCGATAACGTTCGCGCGGATTGTGATGGCGGAGTTTCATCAGATCCAGGAGGAGCGCGAACAGCAGCAGAGAGAGTTTGACCGCAAGCGGAATCTGATGCTTTCCGATATCGCACATGATCTTCGGACACCGGTCACGACCGTATCCGGTTACGCAAAAGCATTGGCGGATCATATGGTACAGGAACCGGAAAAACAGCAGGAATATCTGAACGCCATCCAGAATAAATCGGTTCGGATCGGAAATCTGATCAATTTGTTGTTTGAATATGTAAAACTGGATAGTGAAGGGTTTGCATTAAATGGAAAAACACTTGATTTGTGTGAACTTCTCAGAGAAAATGCGGCAATGCTGTATGCAGAGATGGAAGAAAACGGAATGACACTGACAGCAGATATTCCGGAGGAAACGATACCGGTCTGGGCGGATGAACTTCAGTTATCCCGTGTAGTGACAAACCTTTTGACAAATGCCATGCAGCACAATTCAAAGGGAACAAGAATCGGACTGTTTGCTTATAGGGAGCTGGAGCGGATTTATGTATTGGTGGCAGACAGCGGAATTCTAATTCCAGAGGAACAGGCGCAGCATTTGTTTGATCCTTTTACGCGTGGGGACAAAGCGCGGGTAAGCGATGGGAGAAACGGACTTGGACTTCCATCGTGTCAAAAATCGTGCAGATGCACGGATGGGACTTAAAACTGGTGCAACAGCCACAGATTCAGCATTATGCAAAAGCAGCCGGATTTGCAAAAGCATTTGTGATTCGGATGGAAAATGCCGGTATGTATTCTGTGCATTCGCCAAAATAAAAAAAGTGGCAGAAAAAAGAGGGAGAGTCTATGATAATTATAAGAGCGATGGATCCGTATGAATTGCTTTGGATGGTACTTTTGATTGTGTTTGTTCTGGGAGAACTTGCAACAATCGGACTAACGTGCATATGGTTTGCCGCAGGTGCACTTGCAGCACTGGTTATGGCAATGGCAGGGGTAAATCCGGTGGTGCAGTTTCTGGTATTTTTAGTGGTATCCATTCTTTTGCTTGTTGCGACAAGACCGTGGGCGCGTAAATATGTAAATGCTAAAATGCAAAGAACAAACGCGGATAGCCTGATTGGGGAAAATATACGGATTTCCGAGCGCGTCAGTAATATGGATCAGACCGGGATGGCAGTTGTTCATGGACAGGAGTGGACGGTGCGTACCCGTAATGATAATGAGATCATTGAACCGGGAGAAGAAGCAAAAATTCTGGCAATCAGTGGTGTCAAACTTATAGTAGAAAAGGTATAGGTAAAGGAGGAAAAAGTTATGCCTGTTGTAATTCTCATTGTAGTGATCATTGCATTGGTCATTATTGTGAACTGTGTGAAAATTGTTCCACAGGCGCATGCGGTAGTTGTGGAGAGACTTGGAGGGTATCTTACCACATGGTCGGTAGGGCTGCATTTTAAGGTGCCGTTTATTGACCGTATTGCAAAAAGGGTTTTGTTGAAGGAACAGGTGGTTGATTTCCCACCACAGCCGGTAATCACAAAAGATAACGTAACAATGCAGATTGATACGGTTGTATATTTTCAGATCACAGATCCAAAGTTGTATTGCTATGGTGTTGAAAAATCCGATCATGGCGATCGAAAATCTGACAGCGACGACACTGCGTAATATCATTGGTGATCTGGAACTCGACGAGACATTGACATCAAGTGAGACCATCAACACCAAGATGCGTGCAACGCTGGATGTGGCAACAGATCCGTGGGGTATCAAAGTAAATCGTGTGGAGTTAAAGAACATTATTCCACCAAAGGCAATTCAGGATGCCATGGAGAAACAGATGAAGGCAGAGCGCGAGCGGCGTGAAGCCATTCTGCGTGCAGAAGGTGAGAAAAAATCTACAATTCTGGTTGCAGAAGGAAATAAGGAGTCTGCAATTCTCGATGCAGAGGCTGAAAAACAGGCTGCAATCCTGCGTGCCGGGCACAGAAGGAAGCAACCATCAAGGAAGCCGAAGGTCAGGCAGAGGCTACATTAAAGATCCAGCAGGCCAATGCAGATGGTCTCCGTATGCTCAAAGAAGCTGCTCCGGATAATGCGGTACTTCAGATTAAGAGTCTGGAGGCATTTGCCAAGGCAGCAGACGGTCAGGCAACCAAGATTATTATCCCATCGGATATTCAGGGGATTGCAGGACTGAGCAAATCCATTGTGGAAATTGCAAAAAAGAAAACGGATAACACAGATACATCTGTGATGCATTGGACGAAACTGCTCCATGAAAATGGGGCAGTTTTTGTTATCTTAGGAAAGTCTTTATTTTGCAGAAGGAAAATGGTATACTATAGATTATTGATGCGGGAGCATATTCCACAGATGAGCGATGGATGTGGAAAGAACAGGAGCGTAAATGAAATCAAAGGTTCGATTTAGGGGAAAGCTGAGATCGTATCTCTGCTGGCCATTGTGGCTGACGATCCCGATGACAATCGCAGATGTGGGGCTTTATTTTTACGATGTGACGGCAGGCTTTTTGCTGACGGTATTTATTGTTGTCTATTTTGTACTGGAACTGGGCTTATATTATAATACCAGACCCCGGCTTGCAAATGAAATTATCAATTTTGCCACACAGTATGCAACGGTACAAAAAAAAGCTTTTGAATGAGTTTGAAATTCCATATGCGCTGCTGGATTATACGGGGAAAATTCTCTGGGTGAATGAACGTTTTTCCGAACTGACGGGAGTGGGGAGAAACTATCATAAATCAATTACAACCCTTTTTTCCAATATTACCCGTGAGTTTCTTCAGAAACATGAGGATGCACAGGATATAACAATTGAAAAAAAGGGAGCGCATTTTCCGGATTTCCCTGAATCGTATTTATTTTGACGATATCATGGAGGAGAGTAAAGAAATTGATGTGAAAGGTTCCGATGAATTCCTGACGGCATTGTATCTGTTTGATGAGACGGAACTGCAGCACTGCAGACAGGAGAATTTGGATCAGAAACAGGTATCGGCACTTGTTTACATTGATAACTATGACGAGGCACTTGACAGTATCGAGGATGTGAAGCGATCACTTCTGATTGCCCTTGTCGACAGGAAAGTGAACCAGTATTTTTCAAAGATGGATGCGCTTGTCCGCAAAATTGAAAAGACAAGTATTTTGTGGTATTTAAGTATAAATATTTACAGAAGCTTATGGACGACCGGTTCAGTGTACTTGAAGATGTCAAGACGGTCAAAGTGGGCAATGAGATGGCGGTCACGCTGAGTATCGGTGTCGGGATCAAGGGGACTTCTTACAACGAGAACTATGAGCAGGCACGTGCGGCAATTGATCTGGCACTCGGACGAGGTGGGGATCAGGTCGTTGTCAAAAATGGTGAGGATATTGCATATTTTGGCGGCAAGGCAAAACAGGTGGAGCGCAACACCCGTGTAAAAGCGAGGGTCAAGGCGCATGCGCTGCATGAAATTATTGAAAGCCGTGAGAATGTGATTATCATGGGACACAGCCTGACAGATGTCGATTCCCTTGGTGCAGGGATTGGAATTTTCTGTGCAGCCCGTGTGCTTGGAAAAAAGGCACAGATCGTGATCAATGAGCCAACAACTTCCATCCGGCCGCTTATGGAATGTTTTACTCCAGAAAAAGGCTATCCGGAAGACATGTTTATCAACAGTGAGATTGCAATCGAGGAAGTAAGCCGCAATTCCCTGGTTATGGTGGTAGATACCAATCGGCCAAGTTATACGGAGTGCCCGGAACTGCTCACGCGCACAGATACGATCGTTGTGTTTGATCATCACCGTCAGGGCAGCGAAGTGATTGAAAAATCCGCTTCTGTCCTATATTGAGCCGTATGCGTCTTCTGCCTGTGAGATGGTAGCAGAAGTTTTACAGTACTTCCAGGAGGGATTCAAGCTTTCTCCGGCAGAGGCAGACTGCATTTATGCAGGTATTTTGATTGATACCAATAACTTTATGACCAAAACAGGTGTCCGTACATTTGAGGGCGGCAGCATATCTCAGACGCTCCGGGGCAGAAGTGACCCGTGTGCGTAAAATGCTGCGAAATGATATGGCATGCTATAAAGCCCGTGCGGAGGCAGTGCGTCATGCGGAAGTATACCGCGGTGCATTTGCAATTTCTGTCTGTCCGAGTGAGGACGTGGAAAGTCCGACGATTGTCGGCGCGCAGGCAGCAAATGAGCTGCTCAATATTATAGGAATCAAGGCATCTTTTGTGCTGACAGAGTACGCAGGAAAAATATACATCAGTTCGCGTTCCATTGATGAGATCAATGTACAGTTAATCATGGAACGAATGGGTGGCGGCGGTCATTTGAATGTGGCTGGTGCACAGTTGACGGGATGTACGATTTCCGAGCAAAACATGCCATTATGCGGACATTGATGAAATGCTTGAAGAAGGAGATATACAGGAATGAAAGTAATTTTATTACAGGATGTGAAAGCTCTTGGGAAAAAAGGGCGAAATCGTAAATGTGAGATGACGGTTATGCACGCAATGCAATTCTGCCGAAGAAACTTGGAGTAGAGGCAACGACAAAGAATCTGAATGACCTCAAATTGCAGAATCAGCATGCAGACAAAGTGGCAGCTGAAAATTTAGAGCACGCAAAGGAACTGGCGGAAGAGATCGGAACAAAGAAAGTTGTTGTAAAGATCAAATCCGGTGAGGGCGGACGTATTTTCGGGTCTGTTTCCACCAAGGAAATTGCACAGGCTGCAAAAGAGCAGGCAGGGCTGGATCTGGATAAAAAGAAGATGCAGCTGGGCGAATCCATCAAGGCTCTTGGAACTTATGAGATTCCGGTGAAGCTTCATCCAAAGGTAACCGCAACACTGCGTGTTCAGGTTGTTGAGGAATAGGAGGAAGTTCGCTTGGAAGAAACGCTGATCAAGCGGGTGATGCCGAACAGTCTGGAAGCCGAGCAGTCGGTCATTGGTTCCATGATCATGGATCAGGATGCCATTGTCACAGCCATGGAGATCCTTCTGCAGGAAGATTTTTATCACAAGCAGTATGGAATTCTCTTTGATGCGATGATCGAATTGTACAGCAGCGGACAGCCGGTGGATCTGGTTACACTGCAGAATAAACTCAAGGAAAAGGATGTACCACAGGAAGTCTCCAGTCTGGAATTCGTTGGAGAATTGGTGCGTGCGGTTCCGACATCCGCGAATGTCAAATATTATTGTAATATTGTAAAAGAAAAATTCCATGAAGCGGAAACTCATCCGGGTCACGGAAGAGATAGAGAATGAGTGCTATGCGGGCAAAGAATCGCTCGAAAGTGTTCTGGATAAGACCGAACATGATATTTTTGCATTGTTGTCAAGCCGTACCGGTGGAGACTATGTGCCGATTCGTCAGGTTGTCATGAACGCACTGGAAAAGATTGAAAAAGCGTCACAGCAGGACGGAAATGTTACGGGAATACCGACAGGGTTTATTGATTTGGATTACCGGACAGCGGGATTACAGCCATCGGATCTGGTATTGATTGCAGCGCGTCCGTCTATGGGTAAGACGGCGTTTGTACTAAACATTGCACAGTATGTGGCATTTCACGAAAACATGTGCACGGCGATATTTTCATTGGAAATGTCGAAGGAGCAGCTGGTAAACCGACTGTTCTCCCTGGAATCCCGTGTAGATGCACAGGCACTTCGTACCGGTAATCTGTCGGATGCTGACTGGGCGAAACTCGTCGAAGGAGCCGGAATCATAGGGGATTCCGAACTGATCATTGATGATACGCCGGGAATCAGTATTTCCGAGATGCGCAGTAAATGCCGTAAATATAAGCTGGAGCATGATCTGAAACTTATCATCATTGACTATCTGCAGTTGATGTCTGGATCCGGCAGGAGTACAGACAGCCGGCAGCAGGAGATTTCGGACATCTCCCGTTCCCTGAAAGCACTTGCCCGTGAACTGAATGTACCGGTGCTTGCTTTGTCCCAGCTTTCCCGTGCAGTAGAGCAGAGACCGGATCATCGTCCGATGCTTTCCGACCTGCGCGAATCCGGGTCGATCGAGCAGGATGCCGATATCGTGATGTTTATTTATCGTGATGATTATTATAACAAGGATACGGAACTGAAAGGAATTTCAGAAATCATTATCGCCAAACAGCGTAATGGTCCGATCGGTACGGTGAACCTCGCATGGCTGCCGGAATACACGAAGTTTGCAAATCTGGAACGATAAAATTTTTCTTATGATCATGCATCAAATTAAATACATTTGCCGAAATGCTTGCGCTTTGGACGGGTTTGTACTAGAATACCATTAAGCCAATAAGGCAATAATGATCATTATTCATAAGGAGGATTTTATTATGGCATACGTTATTTCTGATTCATGCGTTAGCTGTGGTACATGTGCAGGCGAGTGTCCTGTAGGAGCAATCTCTGCAGGTGCTTCTCAGTACGAGATCGATGCAAATAGTTGTGTTGATTGTGGTACATGTGCTGGTGTTTGCCCAACTGGAGCAATCGCTCAGGGCTAATCACATAATAAAACGAAACGAAGAGCTGTCTCTTAAACCACGGAGGCAGCTCTTTTTCGATTATAGAAAGAGAGGAATAACATGGCTACATTAGGAAATCCTAAGAACACGATTGCAGTATTGCAGAAATACCAGTTTAATTTTCAGAAAAAATTTGGACAGAATTTTTTGATTGATACAGGAATTTTAGAGGAAATTATAGAAGCTGCGCAGATCACAAAGGATGATTTTGTGCTGGAAATCGGTCCGGGAATCGGAACCATGACACAATATCTCTGTGAGGGCGGCACGCGCGGTAGTGGCAGTGGAAATAGATACCAATCTGATTCCGATTCTAAAAGATACGCTTGCGGAATATAATAATGTGGATGTATTGAATGAAGATATTTTAAAAGTAAATATTTCAAAACTTGCGGAAGAAAAAAATAACGGGAAACCGATCAAGGTCGTTGCAAATCTTCCGTATTACATTACGACTCCGATCATCATGGGATTGTTTGAAAGCCATGTGCCGATCGACAGTATCACGATCATGGTACAGAAAGAAGTAGCGGATCGTATGCAGGAAGGACCGGGAAGCAAGGAATATGGCGCACTTTCCCTGGCGGTGCAATATTACGCAAAACCGGAAATCGTAGTCAATGTTCCGCCAAGCTGTTTTATGCCGCAGCCGAAAGTCGGCAGTGCCGTGATCCGTCTGACACGTCATAGTGAGCCGCCGGTTACCGTAAAAGTGAAAAACTGCTGTTTCAGGTGATCCGGGCATCGTTCAATCAGCGCAGGAAAACACTGGCAAACGGGCTTGCCAATTATGGTGCATTCGGTCTTCCGAAAGAAGAACTGCAGGCATGTATTGAGGAACTTGGCGTACCGGTTAACATTCGTGGAGAGGCACTTTCTTTAGAGCAGTTTGCACAGCTCTCCAATATTATTTATGATCACAGGAGTGCTGTATAAAAACAGCGCGGGCAGTCCATACTATCATCAAAGACCATAAAACGAAATGATGATGGAGGTAAGCCAAATGAGAAAACAACAGTATATAGCCACTGTCGCGTGTCTGGTAGCGGGAGTGATTGGATTTGTCAGTGTATATGCCACGGATAAAGGAAAAGAACGCAGGGAAGCAGAACAGGAAATTGCGGCACAGACCCAGCAGGAGGCACCGGCTTCCTATGAAGTGAAACCGGAAATAAGTGTGGAAGATGCAACGAAAAAAGCGGAAGAACAGGCGTTAAAGCTGGCAGAGCAGGAAAAAATGAAACAGGAAGAAACCCAGCAGGAGGAAGAGAAGAAACAGGACGAAGAAAAAACAGTAGAGACAGCAGCCACCGTGACACAGCATTTTGACAAGAGTTCTGCGGTCTGGCCAATTGAGGGAGATGTTCTGCTGGATTACAGCATGGATTCCACCATTTATTTTCCCACGTTAGAGCAGTACCGATGCAATCCTGCCATGGTGATCAGTGGCAATGTCAATGATAAAGTGTTTGCAATGGCAACGGGAAAAATAACGGATATTCAGGAAAATGAAGAAACCGGATGTACGGTGATACAGGATCTGGGTGACGGATATGCTGCGGTTTACGGACAGTTGAAGGAACTGAATTTTGCAAAAGGGGATACGCCGGAAGCTGGTCAGGTGCTGGGATATGTCAGTGAGCCGACAAAATATTATACAACCGAAGGCAGTAACGTCTATTTTCAGCTGAAAAAAAGATGGAAAAGCTGTGGATCCGAAAGAATATCTTCCGCAGATGGCGATGGATACGCTGGATTGACATTCATAGTTTTTTTCTAATACAATAAAATGTAAACGGTTTTGGAGCTTTATGCGAAAAAACCGTACATAATCAAGAGGTATCTCAGCTTAAGAGGGATAAAATATGGAATTTAACCAGTACAATACAACCGTACAACAGTGGATTCATACAGTTCTGGAAAATCGGGAAACCAATGCGGACGTGGTGTTGGAATGCTGTCGGGATATCATAGCGTATGGACGGGAAACAGATGATCCAAAGCTGATGGGATTCGGTTTCTTTTATGGTGGGGAAATCTATTATGAATTAAATGACGGAGCACATTTTTTCCATATGATGACAGAGGCACTGACGTATCTGGACCGTGCAGAGGAATGGGAACTTGTGGTGCGTTGTTACAATTTTCTGGGAATCGCATCCATGAGCAGAGGAAATCCATCGCTTGCGCTTGACTATTATATGAATGGTCTTAAGGACAGTGATACATATGATCTTCCAATGCAAAAGATTATGATTCTGATCAATATGGGGTTATTGTATCTGGAGTGTGGGCATTATGCAGATTCCGAGAATTCTTTTTTTAGAAGCTTATCAGATTTTGCAGACAAAACAGAAGGATGAAAAGTATAATTTTTATATGTATGCTTTTTATGGAAATATGGCAGAATGTCTGATCCTGCAGGATCGTCTGGAGGAAGCAAAACCATATCTGGAGTATCTGCATAAAGATGGCTGGGAACAGGTTGCCCTTACAGAGCGGCTGTTTATCGACATCGTGGATGTAATTTATTATCACAAGATGGGAGATGTACAGAAGCGGAATGAGAGTATTCAGATGATCCATCAGAATCTTCCGGATAATCTGACGGTACTGGACTTTTTTTCGGATTATTACCGTTGTTGTCTGGTGTTGCTGGAAACGGACCAGGATGAATCGTTCTGGCGTATCATTGAAGTAATCGAACCACAGGTGGTGAATTTTAAGATCATTAATCTGCAGCTGAAAGTTCTGTCCCTGAAGATGAAATTTTACCGGAAGCATAACCAGAATGCGGAATATCTGCAGGCGGCAGGGCTTTACTATGAATTGTCTGAACGGAATGAAGTAGTGACGCGCAACATGCTTTCGAGTATGATTACGTTGCGCAAAAATCTGGAAAATATGCGCAAAGCCAGAATGAAGGCGGAACGAAAAGAATCTTGTATTACAGGAGCGTTCCGAGCAGGATCCGTTGACGCGTATGGCAAACAGGTTCCGTCTGAATGATTATGCAGAAGAGGTGTTTGCCTATTCGCAGGAGAATGATATTCCGGTTGCGATGGAAATACTCGATATTGATTATTTTAAGGAATATAATGATAATTACGGACATCAGGAAGGAGACCGGTGTCTGGTAAGTATCGCAAATACAATCCGTAATCTGGTGGAGGAAGCGGAAGGATTCTGTGCACGGTATGGAGGGGATGAGTTTGTCATTATCTATGCGAATGTGACATGGGAACAGGCAGTTTCCTATGCAGAGGAGCTGCGCAGACGTGTACTTGCACTGGAAATGGAGCACCGGTTTTCCAAGGCACTTCCGGTAGTGACGATTTCGCAGGGAGTCTGTTGGGGAATCCCGCGCAAGGGAAACCGCAGCTGGGATTTTTTGCATGCAGCGGATAATATGCTTTACCGGGTGAAGAAATTCAGCCGGAACAATTATTGTGTAGGGGGGCTTGATGAAACTGAAGACGTGACCATGGGAACCACATTGTAACGGCATGGCAGTCGAAACCTGGCAAAAAGAAAAGGATGAAAATGGAAACAGTTAAATTTGAAGAATTAGGGTTATATCCGCAGCTTCTGCGGGCAATCAAAGAGATGGGATTTGAAGAGGCAACACCTATCCAGTCACAGGCGATTCCGGTTGTGATGAGTGGGGTAGATGTGATTGGTCAGGCACAGACCGGGACCGGAAAGACGGCTTCTTTCGGAATCCCTCTTTGATGAAAGTACCCTAATAATAAAAAAACGCAGGCAATCGTACTTTCTCCGACAAGAGAACTGGCCATCCAGAGTGCGGAAGAAATCCGGAAACTTGCAAAATATATGCATGGGATCAAAGTGCTTCCCATTTATGGAGGGCAGGATATTTCCCGTCAGATCAAGGCATTAAAAGGTGGGGCAACCATCATCATCGGAACACCGGGGCGTGTGATGGATCATCTGCGCCGCAAAACCATTCGCTGTGATTATATTAACACGATTGTGCTGGATGAAGCGGATGAGATGCTTAATATGGGATTCCGCGAGGATATAGAAACAATTTTATCCTATATCCCGGATGAAGACCGGCAGACTGTACTTTTTTCGGCAACTATGCCAAAGCCGATTCTGGAAATCACAAGAAAATTCCAGCATGATGCGACTACGATCAAGGTGACGAAGAAAGAACTGACGGTTCCGAATATTGACCAGTATTATTATGATGTGCGCAGAAATGATAAGATGGAAGTGCTGACACGCCTGCTGGATTACTATAATCCAAAGCTTTCGCTGGTATTTTGTAATACCAAGCGCATGGTGGATGAACTGGCATCGGAATTACAGGGGCGCGGCTATGCAGCAGAGGGAATTCACGGCGATATGAAACAGGTGCAGCGTGACCGAGTGATGAAAAAATTCCGAAATGGGAAAACAGATATCCTGATTGCAACCGATGTCGCAGCGCGTGGAATTGATGTGGATGATGTTGAAGCGGTATTCAACTATGACCTGCCACAGGACAATGAATATTATGTGCACCGGATCGGAAGAACCGGACGCGCCGGCCGTACCGGAAAAGCGTTTAATTTCGTTAAGGGCAAGGAAGTATACAAACTCAAAGAGATCCAGCGCTATTGCAAGACAAAGATCAAGGCGCAGCCAATCCCATCTTCGGATGATGTGGCAGCGATCAAGGCGGATAAGATTCTTGACGGTATCGGACAGATTATCGAGGACGGAGATCTGCGCGATATGATTGAACTGATAGAGCAGCAGGTGAACAACTCTGATTATACCGCGATGGATATTGCAGCTGCATTTTTAAAACAGGCAATCGGCGGAGTGGAATTATCAAAGGAGGATCACGAATTTGATGATGCATTAGCAGGAGATACCGGAGCCGAGGAAGGGATGGTACGTCTGTTCATTAACATCGGAAAGAGCCAGCGGATCCGCCCGGGAGATATTCTCGGGGCTGTAGCCGGAGAGGCAAAGATTCCGGGCAAACTTGTGGGGGCAATTGACATGTATGATAATTACACATTTGTCGAGGTGCCGCAGGAGTATGGAAAAGATGTATTAAAAGCCATGAAAAATGTAAAGATCAAAGGAAAGTCGGTCAACGTGGAGCCGGCAAATGCACGATAGAGGATAAGGACGTTTTGGGGGATATTTACTAAATGGTAAAGATGCCATGGATCAGATCGAAAAGCTTCAGCCACAGATTGTTATCAGTGACGTTGTAATGCCGCTGATGGACGGTGTCGATTTTACGGTGGCGGTACATCACCGCTATCCGCACATCCAGATGATCATTCTCAGTGGATACGATAATTTTGAATATGTAAAGCAGACGCTCATGCAGGGGGTGGTGGATTATATCTTAAAGCCAACCCTCACACCGCATGAGCTTCTTGGCGTGCTTCAAAAGCGGCAGCGCGGATTCCCGGCTGGCATCCGGATCATGCAATGACCGGGGAAATCGCGGAGGAATTGCTCAAAAAGAATTGCTGCTCGGGGAAACAAAAACAGGAGAAGAACTGCAAAAGGTATTTGCCGCATCATATTACTGCATGTATGCGGTTACGATTGCGCATGGGAGTGAACGGGCGGCAGAAACAGCAGAACTTCTATGCGAAAAAATACAGCGTGCCAAAAATGAATTTTCCGGAGTACTCATCTGTTCTCTTCCGACGGGCATCCTCTTCCTTGTTCTGCAGAAAAGTTTTGCAAACGGAATTGTGGGGGCTGTCAAAGGATAAGACGACATGCCAGATACCGTGGGTTTTCAGGATTTCAGTGAAATCGGAAACCCACGGTTTTTTGCATTTAGAAGAAATATCAGATATGGAAGTAGTAAATAAAACTACGTATAAAAGAAATGAAAACAAATACATGTTGACAAAGAAACCACATTGCCATATACTGAAAATTGTTTGATAGTCAAACAATTTTGAAATATGGAGGAAACGTGCATGATAAGCACATATACATCAAAGTTGAAACAACTGCAGATCGGGGATCTGATTGCAAAAATTCCGATCATCCAGGGTGGCATGGGGGTAGGAATCAGCAGAAGCCATCTGGCGGGAGCGGTGGCAAAGGAGGGTGGTGTCGGTATCATTTCTACTGCGCAGATCGGCTACGATGAAGAAGGCTTCGAGAATGATCAGGCAGGCTGTAACTTAAAAGCCATCAAAAAACATATCCGGAAAGCAAAGGAGCTTGCCTGTGGAAACGGACTTGTGGGTGTCAATATTATGGTTGCATTAAAGCATTACAAAGAGCATGTCCAGGCAGCAGTTGCGGCAGGGGCAGATGTGATTATCAGTGGAGCCGGGCTTCCCATGAATCTGCCGGAGCTTGTCAGTAGAACCTGCCGGACAAAGATAGCTCCGATTGTATCCTCGAAGCGTGCAACCCAGCTGATATTGAAGATGTGGGCGCACCGCTATGACCGCACGGCGGACTTTATTGTAGTGGAGGGACCGAAAGCCGGCGGGCATCTGGGGTTTTCCAATGAACAGCTGGCACATATGGATGCCATTAATTTTGACGGAGAGATCCGGCAGATTATCGACTGCAAAAAGGAATACGAACAGCGGTATCAGAAAAATATTCCGGTCATTGTGGCCGGCGGGATATTTGATCAGAAAGATATTTCGCATGCGCTGGATCTCGGCGCGGATGGTGTACAGATTGCCAGCCGCTTTGTCGCAACCGAAGAATGTGATGCATCGGAGAGGCATACAAGGAAGCGTATATTCACGCCAGTGAGGAAAATATCGAGATTATCCAAAGTCCGGTCGGTATGCCGGGACGTGCACTGCGCAATAAGTTTATCGATCGTGTAAAGCGCGCAAAGCTGCCAATCAGTAAGTGTTACAACTGTCTGGAAAAATGCAGTCCGCAGAAAGTTCCTTACTGTATTACGAAAGCGTTGATCGATGCCGTGCGTGGGGATGTGGAAAACGGTCTGGTATTCTGTGGGGCGAATACGGGACGGATTCACGAGATCACTACGGTACATCATCTGATGCAGGAGCTGGCTGGAGATCTACAATAAAAATGGTTTGTGTGATTTTTCCTTGGAATCAAAGAATTCCTGTAGTAAAATAAGAAGTAAAGCAGTAATGCAGATACGGGAAAACAGGAAAGAAGGAGAACACGTAGCATGACGGTGGCCGCACACGGTGGGGATATTTATCAAAATCAGATCACATATGATTTTTCTGTAAATACCAATCCGCTGCCGCTGCCGGAGATATTGCAGAAACGGATGGCGGAAGCGGCGGTTCACAGCAACCGTTATCCACAGTATGACAATGTGCTGTTGCGGGAACGGCTTGCAGCACTTTATGGTTTTTCAACAGAAGAAGTAGTGTGTGGCAACGGAGCATCCGAATTATTTGTTGCGATTGTGCATGCACTGCGCCCGAAGCGGGTGGGCATTTTGGCTCCTTCTTTTTCGGGATATGCCTGGGCAGCTCAGACAGTGGGAGCCGAGATATGCAGTATTCCGTTGCGGGAAGAAAATAATTTTGCCATGGACATGGCACAGGTGGAGTCATTGTGCAGGCATCTGGATGGAATCAGCTTATTATTTTTGGCGAATCCAGCGAATCCGGCGGGAAACAAAATGGAAGCGTCTCTTTTGGAGACGCTTCTTGACGTGTGTGTGAAAAGAAACAGATTACTGTGGTGCTGGACGAATGTTTCATTGCATTCACGGGGACGGAAGGATATGTTTCCTGGATCCGGAAATATCCGCATCTGATTGTCGTGCGGGCATATACAAAGATCTATGCGATTCCGGGAATCCGGCTGGGGTATCTGCTGGCGCAGAAAGATATCTGTGAAAAAATTGCGCATCAGCTGCCGGAGTGGAATGTATCTGTGGTTGCGCAGCGGATCGGCATGGATATTCTGAATGATTCGCTTCCTGGTTGGAGTCGTAGAAAGTATCTGAAGGATACGATTGGGCTGATTAAGGAAGAAAAGCACTTTTTAAAACACGAGTTAACAAAAATATTTGGAGATCAAATGAAAATTTTTCCTTCTGAAGCTAATTTTTTGTTGCTGAAAACACAAATTCCACTGTACAGATTATTGCTGGAAAGAGGAATTCTGATCCGAAACTGCGCAAACTATACAGGACTGGGACAGGACTTTTACAGAATTGCCGTAAAAGGTCATCCGGAAAATGTACAACTGATTGAGGCATTGCTGGATATAAAGAAGAAAGGGGAAGAAAAAACGTTATGGAAAACATTGAATATGTTCTTCCGGGAGAGATTGAAAAACGAAGTTTTGCCATCATAGGGGAAGAACTAAAGGAGCGTGGTATCGTGCTTCCACCGGAGCAGGAGCCGGTGACAAAGCGCGTGATCCATACAAGTGCGGATTTTGATTATGCAAAGACGATGACGTATTCTCCCCATGCCGTGCAGATTGCCAAAGAACTGATTGCAGGTGGCGCTGACATTGTCACGGATACCAATATGGCGCTTGCAGGCATCAACAAAAAACGGTTAGCGGAATTCGGAGGAACGGTGCACTGTTTTATGGCGGACGAGGATGTGGCGCGGGAGGCAAAGACACGGCAGGTGACACGTGCGACGGTCAGCATGGAACATGCAGCACATATTGACAAACCTGTAATTTTTGCCGTGGGAAATGCGCCGACGGCATTGATTTCACTCTATGAACTGATGCAGAAAAGTGATTGGCGTCCTGCATTTATTATTGGAGTTCCGGTGGGATTTGTAAATGTAGAGGCGGCAAAAAGAACTGATTTTAAAAACAGATGTGCCGCATATTGTCAACCGCGGTAGAAAAGGCGGCAGCAATGTAGCGGCAGCAATCGTAAACGCACTGTTATATCAGATCCGGCCGGTATAAAGGAAAGAAGGAGGCGTATCTGGTGTGAGGTACGGATTTACAACCGGCAGCTGTGCTGCCGCTGCTGCAAAGGCTGCGGCATATATGCTTCTGACGGGAAAAATAAAAAACTGTATAACGATTGAGACTCAAAAGGAATCCCATACACCGCGGAAGTGACGGATATCGTGCGCGGGGAATCTCAGGTTTCCTGCGCTGTGGTCAAGGATGGCGGCGATGATCCGGATGTGACCAGCGGAAGTAAAATCTGTGCCACGGTCACCGCGGACAACGGCGGGGATGGAGAAAAAGAACTTCTGCAGATTGACGGAGGAAAAGGTGTGGGCCGTGTGACGAGACCCGGACTGGATCAGCCCGTAGGCAATGCCGCAATCAATCATGTGCCGCGGGAAATGATCACCCGGGAAGTGCAGGAAGTGTGCCGGCTCTGTGATTTTCACGGAACGCTGCATATTCTGATTTCCGTGCCGGATGGGGAAGCACTTGCAGAGCGCACGTTTAATCCAAGACTGGGGATTGTCGGGGGAATCTCAATACTGGGAACGACAGGAATTGTGGAACCGATGAGCAGTCAGGCACTTAAGGAGACCATTCGTGTGGAACTCCGCCAGCAGCGTGCAGAAGGGCAGACCATTGCGGCAGTTTCACCGGGAAATTATGGACTGGATTTCATGCAGCAGACCTATGGATATGATCTTGACCGCAGTGTGAAATGCAGTAATTTTATCGGTGAGACGATCGATATGGCGGCGGAACTGGGATTTTGTGCAATGCTTCTGACCGGACATATTGGAAAACTGATTAAGGTGGCGGGAGGCATTATGAACACCCATTCCCATGAGGGAGATTGTCGGATGGAACTTTTAGCGGCAGCCGGCATCCGTGAAAATGTATCTTTAGAATGTTTAAAGAAGATTTTTAGATTGCGTCACAACCGAGGAAGCACTTGCGTTTATTGATGCCGAAGGTAAAAAAGAAGATGTTATGGAAGATATCATGAAAAAAATTGATTTCTATCTGAAAAAACGTGCGGCCGGTCGGTTACAGATTGCTTGTATTGTCTATTCCAATACCTACGGGCTGCTTGGGATGACTGCAAAAAAGCAGAAGAATTACTCAGGAGGTTGCTATGATTTATTTTGTCGGAGCAGGAAGCGGAGCACCGGATCTGATTACTGTGCGGGGAATGCGTCTGCTGCAGAAAGCAGATGTCATCATCTATGCAGGTTCGCTGGTCAATCCACAGCTTCTCGATTATGCAAAAGAGGGCTTATTTCGGTGATGGAACAGACAGAAAAAAATAATTTAATCACGATTCGACTTCATACAGGAGAACCCAGTATATACGGAGCGGTGCGGGAACAGATGGATATTCTCGATCAGAAGGGGATTGCGTATGAGAGTTGTCCGGGTGTGAGTGCCTGTTTTGGAGCAGCGGCATCGCTGAATCTGGAATATACCCTTCCAGATGTGTCACAGTCACTGATCATCACCCGGATGGCCGGAAGGACGGCGGTACCGGAAAAGGAGAGTATTGAGAGTTTTGCCGCACACCATGCTTCCATGGCAATTTATCTGAGTACCGGAATGCTGGAGGAATTATCACGGCGCCTTGTAAATGGCGGATATGAGCCGGATACACCTGCGGCACTAGTGTACAAGGCAACCTGGCCGGACGAGGAAGCATATATCTGTACTGTGCAGGAGCTGGTGGCGGTGGCAAAGAAACATAATATTACAAAAACCGCTCTGGTGCTGGTCGGAGATGTAATATCAAATCAGCATTATACGCGCTCCAGACTCTACGCACCGGATTTTACAACTGAATTCCGCAAGGCGAAACCCCAAAACACTGTAGAAAATGAGGGAGTAATGTGTAACATCCATGCGGGAAAGGAGTTACCGGAATGATCCTGTATATGACCTGGTTTTCGGAACGTGGAAGAGAGCTTGTGGCACGAATCACAGAACTTTCACTTTCTGTTTCGTATGGATTTTGGCAGAGCCGTTACGGTGGTCACCCTGCGGTTTCAAAGATACAGATAAGAGAAAGAGGAAACCGGTCACTTCCGGATTTTCTGGAGGAGGCTTTTGCACAACAGTTTCCCGTGATTTTCATTGGAGCGCTCGGGATTGCCGTACGGGCCATCGCACCTTTGATCCGCCACAAAACCGTGGACAGTCCGGTACTGGTGCTGGATGAGGCCGGACAGTTTGTGATTCCGGTGTTGTCCGGACATCTGGGTGGTGCCAATGAACTGGCGCAGCAGATCGCAGAATCATTGCATTCCGCTGCGGTTGTGACGACGGCAACAGACGTGAATGGGCTTTTTTGCCGTTGATGTGTTTGCAAGAAAAAATGGCCTGCGGGTGTGTAACCCCGAAGCGATCCGGCATGTGTCTGGAAAACTGTTACAGGGCGAAATCATTGTGATGGCGGTAGACCCGGCATGCATGTCCCCGGAGGAGATGGCAGAATTACAGCCGCCAAAGGAAGTAAAGCTGATTTCGTGGAACGAAGCACAGGCGGAACATGCTGTGGATGTGTGGATTACAAAAAAGAGCCACAGGAAGACCGTAAAACGCTTGTTTTAGCTCCGAAAACAGCCGTACTTGGCATGGGATGCAGAAAAAATAAAAGTTATAACGAGATAAAACAAATGATAAAAACATTGGTGGATAGCAGAAAAATAGACCTGGATGATATCTATGCCCTGGCATCGGTTGATGTGAAGGAAAAAGAAAAAACCCGGTCTGCAGGAACTGGCACAGCATTTGCGGGTACCGTTTGTCGTTTTTCTGCCGGAGAACTGAAAAAAGTGTCAGGTGATTTCACCGCATCCGCGTTTGTGGCTCAGACAGTGGGAGTGGATAATGTGTGTGAGCGTGCTGCGGTCGCTGCAGCAGACGGAGGTAGTTTGCTGATACATAAGCAGGCTATGGATGGCGTGACAATTGCCGTGGCAAAACGGGAGAAAATCGTATTGCAGTTTGTGTGAAACAGGCGTTTGTGTGAAATGAAAGGAAGGAGAAAGAAATGAAACACCGGATTTATGTGGTCGGTATGGGACCGGGACAGGAAAATATGATGACGCAGGAAGCCATGCAGGTGCTGGAAGCCAGTGATGTGATCATCGGTTATACCGTATATCTGAAATTGCTTGGGGAACGGTTCGGGTGCAAAGAATTATTGTCTACACCGATGCGGCAGGAGCGGGAACGCTGCCAGATGTGTTTCGAGAAGGCAAGAGAAGGCAAAAAAGTGGCATTGATCTGCAGCGGAGATGCCGGAATTTACGGGATGGCATCCCTGATGCTGGAAATCGGAAAATTATATGATGATTGTATCATTGAAGTAATTCCCGGAATAACAGCAGCAAGCAGCGGTGCGGCAGTGCTTGGGGCTCCTCTCAACCATGATTTTTGCGTGATCAGCCTGAGTGATCTTCTCACCCCGTGGGAGAGGATTAAAAAGCGGCTGATTGCAGCGGCAGAGGGAGATTTTGCAATGGCAATTTATAATCCGTCGAGCCATAAACGGGCAGACTATCTGGAGCGTGCCTGCAGAATTCTGATGGAACACGGGGTGGAACCGGAGCGTGCCTGTGGGTATGTGGAAAATATCGGACGCGATGATACGAAAGCCGTAACACTTCCCATGGAGGAACTGGTGCATACACCGGTGAACATGTTTACCACGGTATTTATCGGGAATTCCCAGACAAAAATTATTGATGGAAAGCTTGTGACACCGAGAGGATACCATATATAGCAGCAGAAAACGGAGAAGAGGAATAAGATGGCAGAGAAAGTGTTAATTTATGCGGGAACAACGGAAGGTCGTCTTCTCGCACAGGAACTTTCACGGGCACATATTGCCTGTGATGTGCATGTAGCAACCGAATACGGTCAGATGGTCATGCCGGAACTTGCCGGGGTGAAGGTCTGTGTAGGAAGACTGGACGTAGAGGAAATGCGCGCCCTGCTGAAAAAAAACGGACAGAACAACTATGCGGCAGTCGTGGATGCTACGCATCCGTTTGCCACAGAAGTGTCTGCCAACATCCGGGAGAGTACAAAAGGAAGTGGAATTCCATATCTGCGGCTCCAGCGGCGAATGGACGATGGAATCTGTAGCATACCGGAAAACGAAGGCATGAAAGAGCGCGCTGGAACCGTGCATGTGTTTGCCGATTATGAAAGCTGTGTCCAGGCACTTACGGACACATCCGGAAACATTCTTCTGACAACCGGAAGCAAAGAGCTGGCGGTATTTGCACCCCTGAAGGAGCGTTTGTTTGTGCGTGTGCTTCCCGGATTGAGAGTATCGGTCTCTGTGAAAAGGCGGGTATCCGCGGAAAGCAGATTCTTGCGATGGCAGGGCCCGTTTTCGGAGGAAATGAATCTGGCAATGATCCATCAGTTTTCGATCCGCTATCTGGTTACAAAAAGCCAGCGGTGCGCACAGCGGATTTCAGGAAAAACTTGCGGCAGCGCAGAAAGCAGGTATTACGGCATGCGTGATCGGGAAACAGGAACAGGAACAGGGAATGTCTTATGCACAGGTAACCGAAACACTTTCCCGTCTGCTTGGACATACGATTTCCAGTCGTCCGGAGGTGGAAATTTCCCTGATTGGCATCGGTATGAGTGCAGCGACACTGACACAGGAAGCAAAAAAGAGCGCTGGAAGAGTCTGAGGTGGTTTTTGGGGCAGAACGGATGCTCGAAGTGGTGGAAAACAGTAAGGAAACCTATCCTTTTTATCTCGCAAAAAGATATTTTACCGGTTTTAAGACAAAAGGAATCCCAAATGGATGGCCAGAAACTGAAAGTCTCCATATTATTTTCCGGAGATACTGGATTTTACAGTGGAACAAAAAAAATAAAAACAGAATTAAATAAAAATAATTACAAAAAATTCGTATTTTTCCAGGAATTTCATCCGTTTCCTACCTCTCTGCGGCAACAGGAATTGCCTGGCAGGATGCAAAAATTTTAAGTATTCATGGGAAAGAAGATACCGCGGAAACCAGAGCGCTCGTTCTCGATGCGATCCGGCATTTTTCCAAAACATTTTTGCTGGTTTCCGGAGTGGAGGATGTCCGGCGAATTGGATGCTGGATAGAAGAAGAAAAATTGACGCAAACCCGTATGATTGCTGGGTTTCAGCTTTCTTATAATGCAGAAAAAATCCGCGAATTATCGTGCGAAGAGGCAAAAAAATACAAAAAAGAAGAGGCCTGTATACCCTGTTATTATGCAATGAAAATGTGCAAAAAAGACGTCTTGTTCCAGGGATGTCCGATGAATCATTTTTGCGTGTCGTGGAAGGGGAAAAAACGGTTCCAATGACCAAGGAAGAAGTGCGTGCACTTTCCTTATGTAAACTTGGCCTGACGGAAGATGCTGTGGTATATGATGTGGGGAGCGGTACCGGATCGATTGCAGTGGAGTGCGCAAAATGTAGTCCGGGGATTCGTGTGTACGCCATTGAACAAAAAGCCACAGCACAGCAGCTTCTGCGCCGGAATCTGGAAAAATTTCATCTGGCAAATGTGATTCCGGTGGATGGGAAAGCACCGGATATATTGGAATCCCTGGAACCTCCGACACATGTATTCATTGGGGGAAGCAGTGGGCAGCTTGCGGATATTCTGCATGTCATCTGGGAGAAGAATCCACGGACACGTGTGGTTGTCAATGCCATAAGTCTTGAAACCGTGGCTCAGATTACAGAACTTGCTGCAGGGAAAATGCAGACAGAAATCATACAGGTGCAGGTCAGCAGAGCAAAAACCGTGGGAACCTATCATCTGATGCAGGCTGAGAACCCCGTATATATCTGTGTGCTGACGATGGCATAATGAGGAGAGAACTATGTTACACAGTGGAATGGTACTGGCAGCGCCGCAAAGCGGCAGTGGAAAAACGACAATCACCTGTGCGCTGCTGGCAGCAATGAAAAACAGAAAACTTGCAGTTCGTGCGTTCAAAAGCGGACCAGACTATATTGATCCCATGTTTCACCGTCAGGTGATTGGTGTACCGTCGCGTAATCTGGATACGTTTTTTTTCAGGGGCAGATCAGATCCGGGAACTGTATGGATATGACCGGGAGAACTTCACCTATTCGGTGATCGAGGGAGCGATGGGATTATACGATGGTCTTGGGGGCACACAAAAAAAGAGGGCTCTGCCTATCACCTGGCGCAGACTCTGGATCTGCCGGTTGTGCTTGTGCTGGATGCCCGTGGGATGGGGCGCACGATGGTGGCACTTCTGGCAGGGATATTACAGTATGACAGGGATCACCGGATCATTGGTGTGATATTAAACCGCACATCGGAAGGGTTCTGCCGGACAATGACGCCGGTGATTGAGAAAGAACTGGGCCTTCCGGTGCTGGGATGTTTTCCGGTACAGAAAAATCTGCATCTGGAGAGCCGGCATCTGGGTTTGAAAATGCCACAGGAAATGGAAGGTCTGCGCAAGCAGGTCAATCAGGCTGCGGAAAAACTGGAAGAGACCGCAGATCTGGATCGGATGCTGCAGCTGTTGCAAAGCTGGGCACTTTTACATGCGTTTCGGGACGGAAAAACGAAACTGCCTAAATTACAGGAACCGGGAAAAGACAAAGGGGGTTTTTACAGAAAAAGGAAAAACAGCAGGAGGAATGTCCGGTTATTGCAGTTGCAAAAGATGAGGCATTTTGTTTTTATTATGAGGATAACCTGCGGCTTCTGGAAGCGTATGGTGGAAAACTCGTCTGGTTTTCGCCGCTTGGACAGGAAAAAATTCCAGAGGAAGCGGATGCGCTTCTTCTGGGAGGAGGCTATCCGGAGCTGTGTGCCCGGCAGCTTTCAGAAAATGTCTCCATGCGCAATTCCATCCGGGAGGCAATTGAAAATGGTATGCCGTCCGTGGCAGAGTGCGGCGGGTTTATGTATTTGCATGAATCCATGACAGATGAAGAAGGAGAAAAACTGGCCGATGGCAGGGGTCATAACGGGCAGCTGTCATAACAGGGGAAAAACTTGTACGTTTTGGCTATGTAAATGTGATGGAACAGACGTCTCATTTCCTGGCGGGAAAACCTGTCCGTGCACATGAATTTCATTACTATGACAGTGATAACAACGGAGAAAGCTGCGTGGCGGTCAAACCGGTAAGCGGAACATCCTGGACATGTATCAACGAGGACGACAGAAACTGGTGGGGTTATCCACATTTGTATTACCCGTCCAATCCGGCATTTGTGGAACACTTTGTACAGGCAGCACGCTTATATCACAGAGAGAGGAATGCAAAATAACATGAAAAAAGCAATTTTAATTGTGAGTTTTGGAACAACCTATCCGGATACCCGACAGAAAAATATTGCAGCCATCACGCGGCAGGTCCGGGCATTGTATCCGGATGCCGTGGTAGAGGAAGCTGTCTCGAGTACGATTGTGCGTAACGCAATGAAAAAGCGCGAGCATATAGAAGCAAAGAGTCCGACGGAAGCTCTTGAAAGTATGAAAAAACAGGGAGTGACGCATGTAGCTGTATTTCCTACCCATGTGATTGACGGAATTGAAAATCACAGACTCAAGGAAGCGGCGAAAAAATATGCCGGTGCTTTCGAACAGATTGCAGTTGCCGATGCGCTTTTGGCAAAACCGCAGGATTATGAGGATGTGGCAAAAGCACTGTGGGAGTCGCTGAAGGAAGAGGTGGGAGATTCCCATTGATTTTGATGGGGCATGGAACCGAACATGCGGCAGATGCCAGTTATGCGATGATGGAACAGTCGCTGCGTGCTTATGCAAAGCATGAAATCTATATCGCAACAGTGGAGGGAAGTATTACCATTAAAGATGTGATTGCACGGATGAAGTCCGACCGCAGAGCAGACAGAACGGGAAAGTGCTTCTTACACCGTTTATGCTGGTGGCGGGAGACCATGCAAACAATGATATGGCAGGCGGCATGCAGGACGGGGAGCAGCCGGATGCGGATTCCTTTGCCGGAAAATTGCAGGCGGCCGGATACCAGCCGGAATGTGTGATTCGTGGAATTGGGGAGTATCCGGCTGTCCGGGAAGTGTATCTGACACATTTGCGGCAAATAACGCAAAAATTATTTTGTGATTTAAGAACAAAAAACCGTCCGGGTATCCTTTATGGAATCGGTGTGGGACTCGGGAAATCCGAAACTTATGACCTTACAGGCACTGGAAACGATTCGCAGCTGTGATCTTATTGTGCTTCCGGCGGTGTCAAAAAGAGGAATGTTATGCGTATCGGATCGTGGAGCAGGTTTGTCCGGAAATTGCAGATATGCCGCTTCTTTGTATGCCATTTCCGATGATCAAAGATGCGCAGAAACTGGAACTGGCACACAAACGGATTTATGATGCCATGGAAGATTATCTCCGACAGGGACTGCGGGTAGGAATGCTCACAATTGGAGATCCGGGGATATATTCTACCTATATGTATATGCACAGATGTGCAGCAGATGCCGGCTGGGAGGCACGGATCGTAAGTGGTGTGCCGTCGTTTTGTGCAGTAGCGGCAAGACTGGGGATTTCTCTGGGAGAAAAAGATGAGGAAATCCATATTATTCCGGCGGCGTATGACGTGCGTGAGTCACTCGGTTTTCATGGTACACGCATTTATATGAAATCCGGGAAAAAACTCGAAGAGTTATTACGGGTGCTCCGGGAATCGATGCAGGATAAAAGAGCAGAGCGCACCAGGACATTTATGGAATATCCAATTGCGGCATTGAGAATGAACAGGTGTATTGTGGCCTGGATGAACTGGAACAGGCAAAAGGATATCTGACAACTGTGATTGTGAAGGAACATGTGGTACAATAGAAAGCGTTCGATTTTAGAAAAAAATCTTTTAATGTCTGGAAAAAGGAGTGTCATATGTGGAAGATCAAGCACATTTTTGACGGAGAGTATGGGTGTGAGGAACTGGCAGAAGGGCAGCGGCCGAAGGTGTCAGTGACTCTGATTAATGAAAAAGAAGAAGAAACCTGTTTTTCTGTGGAGGACAGCTGGCTGACTGAGCACGGATTAAATGAGGGAGATCCCTGGCCAAAAGAAGATGAGTTCCTATAAGAACAGTGAAATAAAAAGAGCAGGTGATACGAACCGTATCCCCTGCTCAGACTGTAGACAAAGTCCTCGGCTTTTTGCCGAGGATTTTTCTGTATTAAAGAGGCTAAAAGTCAGTATTTTCAAGACTTTTCAGTCTCTTTTTGGTATAATAAAGGTATCAAAAAAGGCGGTATTGTTCTATGATGACACAAGAAACAGAAAAAGTGAGAAAGCAAATGCAGATGGTATGTATTGATGATCTTGTTCCGCGGAATCATCTTCTGCGGATTATCGATAAAGCTATTGACTGGACATTCATCTATGATCTCGTCCGTGATACTTATTCCGACGGAATGGGTAGACCAAGTATTGATCCGGTTACGCTTATTAAGATACCGCTTATTCAATACCTGTATGGAATCAAAAGCATGCGGCAGACAATCAAAGAGATTGAAGTAAACATGGCTTACCGTTGGTTCCTTGGACTTGAACTTTATGATCCGGTCCCTCATTTTTTCTACTTTCGGGAAAAACTATACCCGTCGTTTTAAAGATACCGACTTATTCGAGCAGATTTTCCAGCGTATCCTTGAGGAGTGTTACCGTTTCAAACTGGTTGATTCAACAGAGATTTTGTTGATGCAACACATGTGAAAGCGCGGGCGAACAACAGAAAGATGCAGAAACGAATCGCAAAACAGGAAGCTTTATTTTATGCTGACATGCTGCGTCAGGACATTAACGCAGACAGAGAAGCGCACGGAAAGAAACCGTTGAAAGATAAAGACGATAACAACAAACCTGGTTCCGGTGGCAACGACAAGTTTGAAGATTATACGGATGATGTTCCGTCAGATGAAAAAACAATTAAGTGTAGCACTACAGATCCTGAGAGCGGCTGGTTTCGGAAAGGTGAGCACAAGCATGTGTTTGCTTATGGGATTGAAACAGCATGCGATAAAAATGGATGGATTATTGATTTTACAGTAAACCCTGGTAATGAGCATGACAGTCGAACTTTTAAAGGCCTTTACGATAAGCTTGCAGATATCGGCATGAAATACTGTATCGTTGATGCCGGGTATAAAACTCCTGCAATAGCAAAGCTACTTTTGGATGATGGAATAAAGCCGGTCTTTCCTTACAAGCGTCCCATGACAAAGGATGGCTTTTTCAGGAAATCTGAGTATGTATATGATGAGTATAATGATGCTTATATTTGTCCAGGGAATCACTTTCTGCATTACAGCACGACAAATCGGGACGGATATCGCGAGTATAAAAGCTGTGGACAGATTTGCGAAAAGTGCGAGTATCTTTCGCAGTGTACAGAAAGCAAGAACCATGTAAAAGTTGTTACGAGACATGTATGGGAAGACTATATGGAAACATGTGAGGATATCCGGCATACAGAAGGAATGAAGGAGCTATACTCACACAGAAAAGAAACGATTGAAAGAATCTTTGGAACGGCAAAGGAAAACCACGGATTTCGATATACGCAGTTGTATGGCAAAGCGCGGATGACAATGAAAGTCGCGCTTACGTTTGCGTGCATGAATTTAAAAAGCTTGCAAAATGCAAGCAGGAATGGGGATTACGGATGGCATAATCCAAGGGAAAATTTCCTGTTTTCGGAATAAATTTCATAAACACAAAGAAAAATGCTCCGAGAAACGGAAGTTTCTCGGAGCACTTTGTCTACGGTCTGAGCAGGTGATACGAACCGTATCCCCTGCTTTTGCTTTGCATTTTATAAGGAGATGTCAATATGCATATTCTGCGTGCTGATCAAGGACATAATGTTCTCCTGTACAGCGGAATTCATCTTACGGGAAAGCTTGACGAGCTTCTGCGGATATTCCTGATCCGAAGAGAGCAGCTTTCGTGCCTTGGAATTATTGGCAGTTTTCAGCAGATCCTTGTTGAGGTCTAAAGTTCCGTCACTGTTTATCGTGATGCCAAGATCCTCCAGTTCATCTGCATGTTTTTTACTCAGCGTGTTGAGCTGCTTGACATAACGTTTGGTTTCGTAGTCGGAACTGGATTTTCCGGAAGTGATCGTATAATTGTAAGTATCCACAAAGGCTTCAATGGCGGCCTGTGATGTCTCATTGAGATCATCGTCTTTCTCATCGGTGTCAGAACCAAAATCACTTTTGGAAAGTCGCTTGGCAGCCCTGTTTAAAGCACGGCTGTCTTCGTAGGAAAGCTCCACATTACTGTAACCGGACCGACCGGAGGTTTTGGCTGCTTTCTGATTGTTGGTATAGAAATTTCTTAAAAAATAATTCGTGGATAATGATATTCCGGAAGAAACTTTTATGGACATAATAAACATCCTTTCTTTACTAAAAGGTTATAATTTCTATATTTCTACAATTTACATCGGCACTTGTTCTTTACTTCTTAACCCAAACAGGGTAAAAATATTTTATTATAGATGTGATACAGAGCAGTAAAATTTTAGGAGGCAATTACAGTTATGGAACAAAAATCGTTTGGAAAGCTTGCCGATGGAGAAGGGGCAACGCTTTATACTATTTCTAACACAAAGGGGATGTGTGCACAGATTACAGATTTCGGAGCGGCGATCGTATCGCTTGTGGTAAAAGATAAGAATGGAAAAGACACCGATGTGGTTCTTGGCTATGAAGATGCACAGACATATCAGCAGCAGACAGCAAGTTTTGGAGCAATCGTCGGAAGAAACTGCAATCGTATTGCAGATGCTCAGATTGTAATCAATGATGTGACATATCAGCTTGAGAGAAATGATAACGAGAATAATCTGCACAGTGGATCACAGGCTACATCCAGACGTCTGTGGGATGTGGAAGAACATACTGCAAACAAAGTTACATTTGTGATCGAAGATGCAGATGGACAGCAGGGATATCCGGGAAATGCAGTTATGAAAGTGACTTATGAGGTGACCGAAGCAGATGAACTTTCCATTACATATCATGCAACTGCGGACAAAACAACTGTTTTTAATATGACAAATCATGCATATTTTAATTTGAATGGGGCAGGCAGCGGTACTGCCATGGACACAGATTTTGCAGATTCGTGCTTCCCATTATACTCCGGTAATCGATGCGAAGTCGATTCCGACCGGAGAGATTGCGTCAGAACACCGTTTGATTTCCGTGAAGCCAAACCGATGGGCAGAGATATTGAGCAGGCAAATGATCAGCTTTCTTACGGCCATGGATACGATCATAACTTCGTTTTGGATAAGGAGCGGGCAGGGCTTGAAAAGATTGCCACCGCATACAGTACAAAGAGTGGCATAAAGATGGACGTGATTACGGATTGTATCGGTATGCAGCTTTACACTGCGAATTTCATTCAGGGACAGAAAGTGCAGGGCGGAGCAGTATGCAAAGATCGGGATGCTTTTTGTCTGGAAACACAGTATTTTCCAAATTCCATCAATGAGCCAAATTTTACAACACCATTGACAGAAGCCGGAAAATCATATGATACAAAAACGGTCTATGCATTTTCGATTGCATAGATATAAATACAGGATGTAAAGGGGAAGAGGATGTTAGAAAAGGCAGCCTCTTTTTTCTTTTGGAATCAGAATAGGGTAGGAGGATAAAATGAAAATCGTATTTTTGGATGCAAAAACAATTGGAGATGATATTGATCTGCCTGCATTTGAAAAACTGGGAGAGGTGGTAACATATAATTTTTCCACTACAGAAGAAGCTTTGGAACGGACCGTGGATGCAGACGTGATCGTGTTAAACAAAGTGGAGATTAATGAGCATTCGATTGGAAAAGCAAAAAAACTGAAACTTGTCTGTGTGACGGCAACGGGAACAAACAATCTGGATAAGGAATATTTAAAAAGCCGTGGCATAGAATGGCGTAATGTCGCAGGATACTCCACGGAAAGCGTAGCCCAGCATACGTTTGCCATGCTGTTTTATCTTTGGGAAAAGCTTGCGTATTATGATCAGTATGTCAAATCGGAGAAATATGTGGGAGATGTTATGTTTACCCATTTTGAGAAAAGGTTTCATGAGCTGAGCGGAAAAACCTGGGGAATCATTGGTCTGGGAAATATCGGGAGACGTGTGGCGGATATTGCAAAGGCATTCGGATGCCGGGTGATCTATTATTCCACTTCCGGTAAGAATTCTCAGCAGGGATATGAACGTGTGGAATTTGATGCGTTGTTGGAACAATCAGATATTGTTTCTGTTCATGCACCTCTTGATAAAAAATACGCGGGGACTCATGAACCGGGAAGCATTTCGGGAAATGAAATCGTCTGCAGTTTTTTTGAATCTTGGACGAGGACCGATTGTTGTGGAACAGGATCTGGCGGATGCGCTTGAGACCGGAGAAATCGCGGGTGCGGGGCTGGATGTCCTTTCCGCAGAACCAATGCGGAAGGATAATCCGCTTCGCAAAATCAAAGACAGCGAAAGGCTGATTATCACTCCTCATATTGGCTGGGCAAGCGTGGAAGCACGCACGCGTTTGATGGAAATTATCTGTCAGCAGATTGCGGATTTCCAAAATCAGATTATATTATAATCATATGTCTCTTATATAATAGGAAGAAACTCTTTTTATTCATCACAAGGCAGACCACTCAGAAACGAAAGATTACCGTACGCGGATAGAAAGCGTGCGGTTTCTTTTTGCGGGAAACCAGAGTGCTGCAGATGTGCGTAATCAACCAGACGTTTATGATAAATTTTCTCAGCCTGTTCATAGAGCTCCGGAAAAGAGCAAGGCATTGGAAGACTCCTTTGTCCATGGATGAATCCAGGTGTGATGTTTGAGGTTCATCGGGCCTGTATAAAACGATAATAATCGCTGGCAACCATCGGAGATAAAAAAGCACGTCCAAGGAAAATCTTTTCGATCAGACGGGATAATACTTTTTTCTGGCCACTTGGATCATTCAGCAGGTGTGTTCCGAGTTTCATCCAGAACGGTGCGCCGCTCAGGGAAAACTCACTTACGGAAATTTCCGGATAGGTGTTCCGGTAAGCATAGCACAGCATCCGTACAATTACTTTTCGTTGAAGTGTCGTCAGACGGATGGTTGCATTCTGATGAAACTGGGAAGGATACAGATGCTTTTTCTCATATAAAAGTTCGGAATCGAGTTCCGTTTCGAAATAAGCATGCTGACCAAAATATTCCGTATTGGAAGGTGGGGTCTGGGCATTATAGCCTGTAAATGCATATACATAGGGATGAATCGTACAATCCAATGTGTAATGGCATAAATCCACAGATGTAAGCGTCTGCAATAGAGAGGGAATGTTTTTTCCCTGCAAAAAGTTTGCGGCTTTGCAGCAGATTGCCAAAGAACTGGCCAGTATCCTTGCGATGTGCCAGATCTCCAATATTTTTTCGATGCATCAGGTAAGAGGGAAGATAGTAAAAAAACAGATCAGGTCCCTGCAGACCAAGTGCATATGCGCTGTGATCGCGTCGGATCATATTGTGCATGGATGTGGAGGTCAGACGTCTGCATGCGTCTACGCCAAACAGATAGTGGGTGGTAAAACCCGGCATACAATCACTCCAATCTTCAGTAAATAATCAATTTTTTAAAGAAACAACAGCATTATAGTATATTTTATTGCTTCGGTCAATTTGCGGCAGAAGTAAATATTTTAGGTTGACTTTACATAAGATAGTGGTATAATGTCACGTAGTATTCAAAACTACGTTTTGAGTCTGCAACAAAAATTATATCCAAAAATCGTTGGAAAAATGCACAAATCATGTTTTTTTAGACATTTTCAGAAGATTGTATATTGCAAACATACATGGTTTTGTGATTGAATATGTTCATTCGGTGGAAAAACAACTATACTTCCAATGGATGAAATATCTTATGATTTATTTACACAGGAAAGAAAACGGAGGAGTAAGAAAATGGCAAGTTTAAAAGATGCGGCAGAAAGACAGGCGTTTTCGCTCGCTATCGATGCTACGTTAAAGAGTCTGAATAAGGACAGAGAAAAGGTTTGCTCAATATTGTAAACCTCGCACAGAAGTTTATGGGAAGCAATTTCCGTTCTGAGGCATACGAAGGCGCAAAGAAAATGATTCAGAATCCGGACAGCAAGTGGATGCGTTATGTGAATCGTCTTCTGGATGAGACAGATCCGCATGTTGCCAAGATGACAGCACTGAATCTTGGATATCAGGCAGCGTTTGCAGGAACCAAGAAGATTCGTAAAATGAGAGAAATTGAGAACTGCAATATTCCGTGGCTCATTCTTATGGACCCGACCAGTGCATGCAACCTCCATTGTACAGGATGCTGGGCAGCAGAGTATGGTCATAAATTAAATCTGACATTTGATGAGTTAGACAACATTGTTACACAGGGTAAGGAACTGGGCGTATATTTTTATATGATGACCGGTGGAGAACCACTGGTGCGCAAGGCTGATATTATCCGTCTGTGTGAGAAACACAATGACTGCGCATTCCATTGCTACACAAACGGAACACTTGTAGATGAGAAGCTTTGCGAGGATATGAAGCGTGTAGGAAATCTTTCCCTTTCTATTTCCCTTGAGGGATTTGAAGATGCCAACGATTTCCGACGTGGAGAAGGTGTATACAAAAAGTCCTTCACGCAATGGATCTGTTACATGAGAACGGACTGATCTTTGGAAACAGTGTATGTTATACAAGCAAGAATATGGATGCGGTTACCAGTGATGAGTTCTTTGATCTTCTGATCGAGCACGGAAGCCGTTTCGCATGGTACTTCCATCTGATGCCGGTAGGTATGAAGGCTTCACCGGAACTGATGCCGACCAGAGAACAGAGAGAATATATTTACCACAGAATGCGTGAAGTTCGTGGATTTGAAGGTGGAAAAGAAATCTTCGTTATGGATTTCCAGAACGACGGTGAATATGTTGGAGGATGTATCGCCGGAGGACGTAACTACTGTCATATTAACCCGAAGGGTGATGTTGAGCCATGTGTATTTATTCACTACTCTGGAGCAAACATCCGCGAGAAATCCCTGCTTGAGTGTCTGAAGCAGCCGTTGTTTATGGCTTACCGTGATAACCAGCCATTCAACGAAAACATGCTTCGTCCATGTCCGATGCTTGAGAATCCGGAGATTTTACAGAAGATGGTTCATGAGACCGGAGCTCATTCTACAGATGTAGAACAGGAGGAGCCGGTTGAGCATCTGTGTGGAAAGTGCGTAGATTACGCAAAGGATTGGAAAGAAACAGCAGATAAACTCTGGGCTGCACATCCATATAAGCAGAAGGGATACACAAACTTCAAAAAGAAATAATTCACACAAAATTAAGATTTCAGACAGGATTCCCGGTTTACATGCCGGGAATTTTGTTGTATTGTAATGGCATGAAACCAAAATTTAAAATCAAACTTCAATACGATAAAAAAAGTAACATCTGGGCGGCGATTGCAATTATATTGGCAGTCGTAATGTATGTGACCATTGATTTTTCCATCGTTGCATTGATCGCATATGGATTTTTGTACTATCTGGTAAAAAAGTCTGCATCTGGAACTGGATGACCGGTGTCCGTGGCTCTGGACACTGATTCTGTTTATCGGAGGTTCCTGTCTCACCACTTTTTCGATACAGTATATGCTGCTTGATCCTGAAAACTTTACGAGGACAACGTACGAGAAGCTCTTTTTAAATGTGCTTTGCTGTCTGATTGTCTATTTTGTTGTGCAGATTTTTACGAACAACAGTGGGCTGACCTGCATCATTGCCCATGTGTCGCTGCTTTCGTTTGGATTTGTAGACTATTTTGTATATCTGTTCCGCGGAAATGAATTTACGTTTTCCGATATCAGATCCATTGGAACCGGTCTGAGTGTGGCAGGAAATTATAAATTGCAATTGAACGATCGTGGAGTATATGTGATCTTTCTGGCAGCATTGTTTATTGCTTTTGTCCGCAAATGGCATGTCCGGTTTACCGGAAAAAATTCAGATGCGGGTAATTTCTGTGATGGCGATTGCCTTAAGTTGTGTGATCATTGCAGCAAATGCTTATGATGTAAACACAGAGACGTGGGAACAGAAGGGAACTTATCGCAATGGATATCTGTTGAATTACGTACTGGGGGTTCGTGACAGTTTTATTTCTGCTCCGGAAGGATATTCCAAAGATAAGATCAAAGAACTGGAGAAAACCTATCAATCCGATAAAAAAGGATTACAGCACAACAAATGAAAAAAAAGCAAAAAATCCGACGATCATTGCCATTATGAATGAATCGTTTTCCGATCTGAGTGTGTTGGGGGATCTGCAGACCAACATGCCGCTCACACCGTTTATCGATTCTTTGAAAGAGAATACAACGAAGGGATATGCACTTTCGTCGGTATTTGGCGCGAAGACTCCTAATTCGGAGTGGGAATTTATGTCCGGAAATTCCATGGCATTTCTTCCGATGGGATCCGTTGTTTATCAGCAGTATATCAGTGATACTCCGACAACGATTGTGTCAAATCTGAAAGATGATGGGTATACGTGCATTGCCATGCATCCATATTATGAAACCGGATGGAGCCGGAATCTGGTGTATCCGCATATCGGGTTTGACGAAATGCACTTTATTGATTATTTTGACCAGACAAAGATCCTGCGGGAATATATTACCGACCGGGAACTGTATGATAAGATTATCAAGCGTTATGAAAACCGTAAAAATAATGAAAAACTGTTCTTTATGGGAATTACCATGCAGAACCACGGTGGTTATACGGAAACCTATGACAATTTTCCGGAGAATTATTATAAAGTTGGACGTTCTTATACGGATGCCAACCAGTATCTGTCCCTGGTACACGAGAGTGATGAGGCAGTAAAAAACCTGATCAGTTATTTTTCAAAGGTAGATGATCCGGTAGAAATCATTTTCTTTGGAGATCATCAGCCAAGCTTAAACAGTAATTTTTATCCGATTCTGAATGGAAAAGGACTCACAGGGCTGACGGAAGATGAGCTGGAAAAACTGTACACAGTTCCGTTTTTTATCTGGACCAATTATGATACACCGGAAGAAACGGTAGACATTACCAGTCTTGATTATCTGTCTACCATGGCACTGGAACGGGCTGGAATTGAGCTTCCGGCATACAATAAGTTTCTGGCAGATATGCAGGAGGTTGTTCCAGCCATCAATTCCAGAGGCTATTATTCCAAAAGTAAAGGTTGCTATTTGCATATCGATGAGGCCGAGGGAGAAGAAAAAAGAATGGATTGAAAAGTATCATATGCTGCAATATAATTCGATGTTTGACAAAAAAAAGAACCGCAGCAGCTTTTTTCTTCCCATATAATCTAAAAAGCAAGTAGAACAATCAGGCAAGGGGAATTAAGATGAAACTGAGTGAGTTATTAGCGTATGACAATATTGTAATACAGTGCCATGACAATCCGGATGCAGATACCATTGCATGTGGATTTGGGGTCTATCTGTATTTGAAATCCAAAGGAAAAGAACCACGTCTGATTTACGGAGGGCAGAATGTGATCCGGAAAACGAATCTGGTGATGCTGATCCGGGATCTGAAAATACCAATCGAGCATGTGGATTATCTGCACAAACCAGAGTTATTGGTGATGGTGGACTGCCAGTACCATTCCGGAAATTCTGCAGTGTTTGAAGCAGAACATATTGCTGTAATTGACCATCACCGGATCTGCACGGAATTACCAGAGCTTTCCGAGGTGCGTTCTAATCTGGGCGCGTGCTCGACACTGGTCTGGAATATGCTCAAAACAGAAGGATTTGATGTACGGGGTAATCGTGAGTTGTCAACAGCACTGTATTATGGATTATATACGGATACCGGAAGTTTGACGGAAATTGTACATCCGCTAGACCGGGATCTGCGTGACGAGGCAAACTTTGACCCGGCAATCATGAGGAAACTCCGCAATGCCAATCTTTCGCTGGAAGAACTGGAAGTTGCTGGAGCAGCACTTCTTCATACGGATTATGTAGAAGAATTTCGTGCCGCGATTGTAAAAGTGGGGCAGTGTGATCCGAATATTCTCGGACTGATTTCCGATCTGGTACTGGAAGTGGATGCGATTGATATCTGTGTGGCATTTAATCTGCAACCAGAAGGTGTGAAGTTTTCAGTGAGAAGCTGTGTGAAAGAAGTCAAGGCGAGTGAACTTGCGGCAGAGTTGTGCAAAGGAATTGGTTCCGGCGGAGGACATCTGGAAAAAAAGCGGGTGGCCTGATTCCGATGGAATTGATGACACAGGAATATTTAAAGTTTTGCAAAGAACATCATTTTGCACCGCGCATGGAGTATGATGCACAGGGAAGACATGAACAGCCGGCAGCTTCGGGTATTAAATCTGTTATCGAGCAGCGTATGCGGGACTATATGGGAAATACCGATATTGTGTATGCACAGGATTGCAGAATAGAGGCAGAGGATGCAAAGACGTACTGCAGACGCTCCGTTCCGTGGGGATATGTCCGGGCAACGGATCTCTTTGCGGAGGGAACGCAGGTGACTGTGCGGACTCTGCAGGGAGATATGAAAGCTACAGTGGAAGCAGGAATTGTTTTTATCATTGGACCGAAAGGGGAATGTTTCTTTCGTAATGAAGAGGCTTTTATGGAAGAATTCCGGATTTACACGGATTGGAAGTTTGATCTGAGAAATGCAGAGTATGAACCTACCATCAAAGATGTAGAGAAAGGAATCATCGTAGAACCGATGAAATGTGCAAAGGTCTGCGTGCCAAAGGGAACTACAATTGTTCGTGCACGCAGGCTGGAGCGCAAGGTAAAACTGTTCCGGGATAAAGATGAAAACGAACAGTATACACTTGGCCGGGTTGGAGATTACATGGTTGACAGCAGTGATACGATCAACAATATCCGGATTATGCGTAAAGATCTGTTTGAAGAAATCTATCGGGATTCCGGTGAGCAGGAAGAGCAAAAAAGTGTGATCTTTGATCTGGACGGAACCTTGTTATATTCGTTGGAAGATTTAAAAAACGCTACCAACGCGGCATTGGAGTCACAGAATATGCCGACTTGTACGCTGGATCAGGTGCGCAGATATGTAGGAAACGGGGTGCGCATGCTGATGGTGCGTGCCGTGCCGGATGGGGAGAAAAACCCGAAGTTTGAAGAGACATTTGCGGAATTTAAAAAATATTACGGGGAGCATTGTCTGGATCATACAAAGCCATATCCGGATATCATGCATCTTTTGACTGAATTAAAGGCGCGCGGAGTGAAGACAGCAATTGTATCCAATAAGCTGGACTCGGCAGTAAAAGAATTGGATGAACGTTTTTTCCGGGGTTATATGACTACGGCAATCGGTGAGATGGAAGGTGTGGCAAAAAACCGGCACCCGATATGGTACAAAAAGCCATGAAAATTTTAAAAACGGACACGAAGAAGGCCATTTATGTAGGTGATTCCGAGGTGGATATTCAGACCGCGGAAAACACGGGACTTCCATGTGTTTCGGTCATGTGGGGATTCCGCGATGCGGAGTTCCTTCGTAAAAACAGAGCACAGGTACTTATTCAAAGACCACTGGAATTGTTGTACTTAATTTAAAAGTTATGGTATCATATAACCAACATACAAGGACAGGAGAAAAAAGATGGAAGAAAGAATTTCAGGACATACAGGGTTACTTGCACTGATCGGTTCGCCGGTAGGACATTCCGGTTCCCCGGCAATGTACAATTACAGCTTTGCAAAGCTGGGGCTGGATTATGCATATGTTGCATTTGATGTAAAAGAAGATCAGGTAAAAGAAGCACTTGACGCGGTGAAACTGTTTCATATGCGTGGAATCAATGTGACGATGCCGGATAAGACCGAGGCGGCAAAGTATGTGGATGAGCTGTCTCCGGCAGCACAGATTATCGGAGCTGTAAACACAATTGTCAACGATGACGGCAGATTGACCGGATATATCACGGACGGAGAAGGCTTTGTACACAACCTCAAGGACCATGGCGTAGATATTAAAGGAAAAAAGATCACGGTCGCAGGCGGTGGCGGAGCTGCGACAGCCATTCAGGTACAGTGTGCATTAGACGGAGCACGTGAGATTTCGATTTTCAATATCAAAGATGCATTTTTCGAGCGCACTTTACAGACCGCAGAAAAGATTCGGAAAGCAGTACCGGAGTGTGTGGTCAATGTATATGATATTGCAGATACGGCAAAGATGACAGAGGAGATCACATCCAGTGACATTTTTGCAAATGCGACGATCGTTGGTATGAAACCGATGGATGACCAGAGTGTGGTAAAAGATTTATCTGCATTCCGTCCGGGATTGGTTGTATGTGATGCGGTTTATAATCCGGCAGAGACAAAACTGTTGCGGGAAGCAAAAGAAGCAGGATGTACCTGCATTGGAGGCAAGGGAATGCTTCTGTGGCAGGGAGTGGCCGCATTCCGGTTATATACAGGTATGGATATGCCGGTAGAAGAAGTAAAGGAGAAATTTTTTCATGAATAAAGGAAAGAAAAATATTTTCCTGATCGGTTTTATGGGAGCCGGTAAAAGCACGATTGCACGTGCGATAAAGCAAAAGCTGGGTTATCCGGTTGTGGAGATGGACGAGCGTATCGTAAAAGAACAGGGAATGCCGATCAGCAAAATTTTTGAAACATACGGAGAACTTTATTTCCGGGAGCTTGAGACAAAACTGATCCAGTCACTAAATCAGCAGGAGCCGACAATCGTATCCTGTGGAGGCGGTGTGGCAATGCGACAGGAAAATGTAGACTGCATGCGGGATGGGGGAAGCGTTGTATTTCTTACGGCAACACCGCAGACCATATACGAACGTGTAAAAAACAGTACGGACCGTCCACTTTTAAACGGTCATATGAATGTTGCATACATTTCTGAACTGATGGAAGTACGCCGGCCAAAGTATGAGGCGGCTGCAGACATTCTCGTAGCTACGGATGGAAAAACAAAAGAAGAAATCGCAGAAGAAATTATTGGGCGACTGGAGGAATAAGCGTGAAATTTAATTGGGATAATATTGTATTTCAGATGCTGGGAAAACTTGTGGACTGCGTGTGGGTCAGCATTTTATGGGTGATCTGCTGCATTCCGGTTTTTACGATCGGGGCATCGACCACCGCGTTGTATTACACGGTACATAAATCCATCCGCGGTGACCGCGGATATACCACAAGAACCTTTTTCGGAGCGTTCAGGGACAACTTTAAGGCTGCAACATTGCCATATCTTATATGGCTGGCCGTTATGATTGTTCTGGGCTGTGATGCCTATATCACCTATCAGGTATTAAAAACCGGCAGTATGAAGGGCGCATTTTTCTATTTCTTTCTGATTATGATTGCTGTTGCGATTATGTGGAGCGCATTTTTATTCCCATATATTGCAAGATTTGAAAATACCGTAAAGCAGACGTTGAAAAATGCATTCCTGCTGATGGTAAGACATCTGCCATGGGCATTGTTGCTGCTGGTGATTTTGATTGCATCGGCTCTGTCGATTTATATTATACCGGTACTGCTTGTGGTAATTCCGGCAGTTGCATCGATTGTATTTGATTTTATTTTTAGAGCGCCTGTTCCGCCGCTATATGAGTCCGGAGGATTTAGCGCGTGAAGAGGAAAATGATATGTATGCATCATAATACATAAATAAAAACCAAAAAAGAGAGGGAGAAAAAATGAGTGTAACAATTTCAGAAGCAGTAAAGTATATCGGTGTAGATGATAAGACGATTGACCTGTTCGAGAGCCAGTATGTGGTTCCGCATGGGGTATCTTATAATTCTTATCTGATTTTGGATGAAAAGGTAGCTTTGATGGATACGGTAGATGCCAGGGGCATGGAGCAGTGGGAGAAGAATCTGCTGGAGGCATTGGACGGACGGAAAGTGGATTATCTGGTTGTTTCCCATCTGGAGCCGGATCATGCCGGAAGTATCGGGCGGCTGGTAGAACTTTTCCCGGAAGTAACTCTGGTGGGAAATGCCAAGACATTTCACATGCTTCCGCAGTTTTTTGACGAGCTTCCGGTAGATGAGAACCATAAAATTACAGTGGCAGAAGGAGAGTCTTTGTCTCTCGGTACCCATACGCTGAATTTTTTATATGGCACCCATGGTACACTGGCCGGAAGTTATGGTAACTTATGAGAGCAGTGAAAAGATTTTATTCTCTGCAGACGGATTCGGAAAATTCGGCGCACTGGATTATGAAGATCCGGAAGGATGGGCCTGTGAAGCGAGAAGATATTACTTTAATATTGTAGGAAAATACGGCGCACCGGTACAGGCACTGTTAAAGAAAGCAGCAGGACTGGATATCCGGACGATCTGCCCGCTGCATGGTCATCCGGTATTAAATGAAAATCTTGGTTATTACATTGGATTATATGATACCTGGAGCAGCTATAAGCCGGAGGATAAGGGTGTTCTTGTAGCATATGCATCGATCCATGGAAATACTGCAAAAGCAGCACAGAAATTTGCTGAGATGCTGCGTGCCAAAGGAGTAGAGAAAGTTTCTGTCATGGATCTTTCCCGTGATGATATGGCAGAAGTTGTGGAAGATGCGTTCCGTTATGACCGTATGGTTCTTGCAGCAGCAAGTTACGATGGCGGTGTATTCCCATGTATGCAGGACTTCCTGCATCATTTACAGTCCAAGGCATTCCAGAACCGTACCGTAGGTATTATTGAGAACGGTACCTGGGGACTCGACGGCCGGAAGAACGATGAAGGGAATTCTGGAAACTATGAAAAAAATATTACCATTGTGGAGCCGATGGTAACGATCTGTTCCACCATGAAAGAGTCCGACCTGCCGGCGATGGAAGCTTTGGCAGATGTGATTGCAAATGCATAAACATTTCAGAAAGCGGACAAAAAAAGAAACATCATATTGTGCTGATCTGTTCCGCTGTCGTCATTGCGGCGTTTGTGCTTCGCATGCCGGTGGAGATGAATGTAGCAGATGCCTGTGGAATGCAGCAGAAGGTCAATGTGCTTAGCAGCAGTATGCATAACCGGCAGGCGGAGGATTACCTGAATGATGCAGGAGAGTTTTGCATTTCCCAGACAGTGCTCAGGGAAGGGAAACCGTCCGTTGTTCCGCAAGTCAGGCGAATCGGGCTTCGTTTCCTTCCGGTGAGCCATATGACACAGCAGTGGCTGCTGGTACAGAGAATTCTGACCTCGAAGCCCAGATTTCTTGTTCCACCGGCGCGTCGGCTGATCGTCGGGCGGTATATCCGCGCAAATCCCGTCTGTGTGTGACAGAATGAAACTCAGGGGATACAAAAAAATATTGGATAGAGACAGGAGAACAAGCATTATGAGAAAAACAAAGATTATTTGTACCATCGGACCTGCAAGTGAAAGCGAATCTGTACTGACACAGATGTGTAAAGCCGGCATGAATGTAGCCAGATTAAACTTTTCCCATGGAAGCCATGAGGAACATCAGAAGAAGATTGATACGATCAAAAAAGTGCGTAAGGCGTTAGGTCTTCCAATTGCGATCATGCTGGATACCAAAGGACCGGAGTACCGGATCAAAACCTTCGAAAACGGAAAGATCACATTAAAAGATGGAGATACATTTACACTGACAACGGATGATATTGTGGGAAATCAGGAGAGAGTTTCCGTAACCTACAAGAATCTGATCAACAATCTGAAGGTGGGAGATCATGTCCTGATCAACAATGGTCTGATTATTCTGGAAGTAGAAAAGCTGAAAGCACCGGATGCCATCTGTAAGGTTCTTGTCGGAGGCGAGGTGTCGGATAAAAAGAGCATGAATTTTCCGAACAAGGTCATGGATCATGCATTTTTGAGTGAGCAGGATAAGAAAGACCTGCTGTTTGGTATCAAAAACGACGTGGATTTTCGTTGCAGCATCTTTCGTCTCCGTAAAGAAAGATGTCGAGGATATGCGTAAATTCCTTGACGAGAACGGCGGCGAAGATATTGATATTATTGCAAAGATTGAGAACCGTTCGGGTGTGGAGCACATTGAAGAAATCTGTGAGATTGCCAATGGTGTCATGATTGCCCGTGGAGATCTCGGAGTCGAAATCCCGGGCATGGAAGTGCCTGCGGTTCAGAAGTATCTGATCAGTAAGTGCCGTATGCTCGGAAAACGTGTCATAACCGCGACCGAGATGCTCGAGTCCATGATTCACAATCCGCGTCCGACACGTGCAGAGCTTTCCGATGTGGCAAATGCGGTATACGATGGATCATCCGCGATCATGCTGTCCGGAGAATCGGCTGCCGGTAAATATCCGGTAGATGCCGTGCGGAACATGGCAGAGATTGCTGAGTATACAGAATCCCAGATCAAATATACCAAGCGTTTCCGCACTTCTGATTTTGAGACAAGAAGCATTCAGGATGCTATTTCGCATGCAACCTGTGCGATGGCAGTTGATGTCCAGGCAAAATGTATTGTCGCAAGTACACTCAGCGGAACTACCGCACGTATGGTCAGCCGTTTCCGTTGTCCGGTAGATATCATCGGAATGACGACTTCCGAGAAGGTATGGCGGAAATTGAACTTAAGCTGGGGCGTAACTCCGGTTCTCTGCGAGGAATTCAGTTCCATGGAAGTTATGTTCTACCATGCAATGAAAAAGGCAAAAGAAGTATTTTCATTACAGAGCGGAGATGCTGTTGTTCTGACCGGTGGTCTGATCAATGGCAAAGTAGGAAATACGAATGTGATTAAGGTAGAAACCGTAAAATAAAATAGAACATAAGCGAATGCTGTGTAATTGGAAAGCGCATGTGACATCTCTGTTGCATGCGCTTTTCGTGTGTTTTTGTGAAAATCTACTACCTTTACGAGGGAAATAGTTTATGCTATAGTATATTTGTACAGGAATAATCAGACAATATTTACAGTTTACCAGGGAAAGGCAGGCCTATGGTAGAAAAAAACGATCAGAAGAAATGCAGGGATATATCAACAGAGATTCAGGAGATTCTGGCAAAATGGGGAAAGTATTTTTTTTTACTATTATCCCAAAGAACGCAGAATCAGACCATCAGAGTTTGCAGCCCGTCACATGGGAATCGTGGAGAATGCTGCGGATCTGGAGCATAGTATCCTCATGGACAGAATTATGGAAAAAGAAAAAAACTGTTAAAACTGTTTCAGGATATTGACCATGGCGCAAAGACGGTAAGTGCAAAGATTCAGTCTTCGGGAAAAAGACATGGTATATCAGATCTCTATGGGTAGGATTCAGGGCGGTTCACAGAAACAGCCGGAATATGTATTGGGTCTGATCGAACAGATCAGGGCAGACACACGCCAGAATGAGATTATTCAGGCACTGGGAAGCAATTTTAACAGTGTATATTATGTAGATGTGGATCATGATAAGGTATATGCATATAAGGTGAACTCCGCAGTGCGCTCTGTGCTCAATGATACGCTTAAGGAAATTCCGGGATATGAAGCTATCATGGCAGAATATGTGGGGAAGGTTGTCCTTACCGAAGATCGTGAGACAATGCTGTATGAGACCTCCATTGAAAATCTCCGTAAGCAGCTGAGCCTGAAAAGCATATCAGTATGATTACCGGATTGTGCGGGATGGGAAAGTAGAATACTGCCGTGCAAAATTTGTAAATACATCGGATGGAGGACAGCTGCACCGGATGGTAGCAGGATTTTCCGATATCAGTTCCGAAAAACAGAGGGAACTTGAGCGCATGGCATATGTGGACAGTGTAACCGGTGGAAATAATTACGAAAGTTTTAAGAAGAAAATCCGGGATTTCCGGCAACCGGGATATCTGGTGTCCATGGACATCCACTCCTTTAAAATTATCAATTCGATCTGTGGAATTATCAAAGGGATGAAACACTCAAAGGAATCTGGAAGTGTATTCAGGGGATACTGGAAAAAGATGATCTGGCAGGACATATCAATGCAGACCGTTTTGTGATTTACAGTAGTGGAAGGGATCAGGAAAAGACGATCCGGCAGTTACAGCAGCTGGAGACCATACTGGCAGAATTGTCGGAAAGACTGAAGGTTCCGAAGCTGATCCCTTATTTTGGAGTGACGAAGTGGAAACCGGATTCCAAAGTGGAAGAGGTATACAGCGAAGCAAATTTTGCCAAGAATCAGATCAAGGATCGCAAAGATATCAGCTATCAGTTTTACAGCCATGAAGATACGATCCGCATGCTTGAAGATAAAGCCATGGAGGATGAATTTAAACATTCTCTGGAAAATAACTGTTTTGAGGTGTGGTATCAGCCGAAATATGATCCGGAAACAGAGCGGATGGTAGGGGCAGAAGGTCTGATCCGCTGGAGAGATGAAAAGGGAAATGTTATTCCACCCGGCAAATTCATTCCGTTGTTTGAGAGAGACGGACTGATAAAAGTTCTGGATGAGTATGTTTTCCGAAAAGTATGTATGCAGCAGTTAGAATGGCAGAAACAGGGAAAGGAGATTATTCCGGTATCCATCAATCTGTCCAGGGCGAGTCTGTATTTTGACAGTGTGGTCAGCCGGTATCAGCAGATCGCTGATGAAATCGGAGTAAAAACCCATCTGGTTCCGATTGAGATTACAGAGAGCGCAGCAATTGACAATGACAATATCAAGGGGCTGGCAGATAAGTTCCATGACAATGGTTTTCCATTGCTTGTAGATGATTTTGGATCGGGGTATTCTTCCCTTGCAACACTGAACATGAAATGTTTCGATACGTTAAAAATTGACAAAAGTCTGATTGATTACATCGGAGATTTCAGTGGGGAACGATTGCTGGAACATACGATTTTACTTGCAAAGGAACTTGGATTGTGCGTTACGGCAGAAGGTGTTGAGAGAGAAGAACAGGTGGATTTCCTCAAACAGATGAAGTGTGACAGTATTCAGGGATATTACTATTCGAGACCGCTTCCAAAAAAGAAGAGTTTGAAAAACTTTTGCTGACAGCTTAAATGATAAGAAAAACAGGGAAAAACTTTTATGGAATCATAGAAGTTTTCCCTGTTTTATTTATTGACCGAGAAGGGAATCTACATAATTGCGTATTGCATAATTGTCTTCCGGCATCTGACATCCCACAATATATACACCTTCATCATCCGAGCACCGGATGACATGTCCTTCCAGATGGGACTGATCCGAAAGGGCAAAATTTTGGATATCGATAGCAACATCTGCATGTTTGTGATCCATGAAAAACGGATCCCGGATCAGAAATGCAAATCCATTGGCACTGATATTGTCAAGCTGACCGGAGAACGTTGTGTCGGAATCTTTCAGCGTGATGGTACATGGATTGGACACATCTGCCCGTGGGTATTTCCGGCGGTTTTTGATCTCCGGACGTGCGGAAAGCTGCAATGCATAGGCGTGGGAACCGGACGCCGTGTCAGCCTGTATCTGCGCCTGATCCCAACAGTAGAGAACATTGTCAACCGTGACCTGAACCTTACAGGTTTCGGATCCGTTTAACTGTGGATTGTCAGACAAAATCAGGGAAATACTATTTTCCGCAACAGATCTGACTTCTCCGTGATACTCCATGCGTTCCAGATGTTTTGGAAGAATAACTTTTGCTTTCATACCGGCATGAATATCATCCAGACCCATGAAACCACCGATGCCCAGTTCACACATCAGCTCCTGAATTACATTTTCTATGTTATTGATGTTGGAAGCACTTTCCTCATATTTGCTGAGCATGCGTTTGCTTGTTTCATCGGAATCACTGATGCATGTGGTCATGGTTTCCACGATGGAAGATACCTGTTCCATATTTTCTACCAGCTGACGATTGGAAGATTCCACTTCTTTCATGGCAGAATCAATTGTCTGGATGTGTTCACCCAGAAGAGAAGAATCCTGTGTAATTTTATTTACATTTTCACCGGTCTGGGTTACTTTTTCCAGAGTGACCTGAATAAGTTTTAAGGTTTCTTCAATGGAAGAAGTCATTTTTCCTGAAATTTCATCCAGCCGCGAGAGTGCTCCGCTGATCTGTCCGGAAGAATCTTTGGTTTCGGTACTCAGCTTGCGGATCTGTTCCGCAACGACGGAGAATCCTTTTCCGGCTTCCCCTGCGCGGGCAGCTTCAATGGAAGCATTAAGTGCCAGCAGATTGGTCTGGCTGGAAATACTGTCAATGGTTCCGGTTTCCTGTTTTACGGTTTCAAATTCTGCCTTGAAAGCGTCCAGAATATGTTCTACCTCATTGGACAGATCTGCCATCGTTCTGGCAGTCTGTACCAGACTCTCCAGATCAACGGAACTTGTTTTTGCATGTTTGCCGGATTCCGCAGTCAGGGATACCATATCATTGATCATGGAAGCAACATTCTGTACCTGGGAATTAATATCTCCTGTCATTTCCTGCGAGGAGGCTGTCCGGGACTGCAGCTGGCCGTTATGGTCGGTCAGTTTGTTCATTCCGTCTACGACAATGTCAGAACCATGTTTGTTTTCCGTGGCGAGTTCGCGGACAACGGTGATTCCATCCATGATGGTATTGCTGGCGGTTTTAACCTGTTCAACAGTTGTAACAACCCGTTTTAAATCGGCTTTGATACTGTTTGTCAGGGCACCATCGGATTCGATGAGATGGCGGATAGACATGATATAGCCGATATAACAGAGCAGGAGACAGGCAATCTGCAGCTGATAATTTTTCTGGTCCGTTGCAGTATTCTGACCGAGAACGACCAGATGATAAATGACACTGATAATGACACTGGCGATATTGGCGATTGCACATCCTACCATAAATTTCCGGTCTTTGTAAAGAACCAGAAGACTGACAACCGGAAGAATATAGGTAAAGGCAATCGGTGAATCGGTGGTGCAGATCAGGAACGTGTAAAAAATACCGTAACCGACGACAAGCGCATACCGATAGCGGTCATCAGCCTTTCCCCTGATGTGCAAAAAGAAGATCACCGGCAAAAAAAGGAACCCAGCACAGTATTAAAAAAAATGATGAAATTTGTGGAAGGATACCCACCCTGGGATACATCTGTGCCGTAGTTTGCACTAAGAAGAAGGGCAAATACAAGCCAGATGCGTCTGGCTTTGATATTGGCCTTGGCCTTAAATTCATTTTCATTATAATCCATAATACGTTTCTCCTATGTGAAAGCTAATTCTATTGTATGACGGGATGAACGTTTTTTCAAGTAAAATGCTTTGTTTTCTGTGCATAATTTTTCTGGGATTCCGGCATACTACCCATACAACATGAATATGGAAAGTAATCTGGAAAACAGGAGGAAATTTATCATATGAAAGCAACTGGAATTGTGCGCAGAATCGATGATCTGGGAAGAATTGTGGTTCCGAAAGAAATTCGCAGGACACTGCGCATCCGGGAGGGGGATCCCCTAGAGATTTTTACAAGCCGGGAGGGCGAAATTATGCTCAAAAAATACTCACCGGTTGGGGAACTGGGCGAGTTTGCACGAAGTTATGCACAGGCACTGGCACAGACCACAGAGGCTCTGGTCTGCATTACGGATCGGGAATATGTGATCGCAGCAGCGGGAACCGGGAAAAAGGAAGTTGAGGGGGAACAGCTGAGCGAAGAAATGGAAGAAATGATTGAAAAGCGCAGCACAGTTGTGAAAACAGGAGAAGAACAGGCCTGCTCCATTACAAAAAAAACAATGTCAACCCTTCCGAAGGGAATTGTGCTTTCAAGTATTCTGTGCAATGGAGACTGTCAGGGTGCTGTGATTCTGGCAGATAACAGCGGACAAAAAGGAAACACTTGGACTGTTGAAAGCATTGTCTGCCACAGCTGCAAATTTTCTGGGGAAAAAATATGGAACAGTGAAAATAATAAAATCTTAATAAAAAAAGATAATTTGCATATACTGTCCAAAAAGAGATAAAATGTATGATGTATGTTTCCAAAATAAATATGGAGGAGAGTATATGTCAACCAAGAAGAAAAAGAAAAGAAAGAAAAAGCAGCATCGCTTTTTCTGGTTTGTCATAAAGCTGCAGATCGTGCTGATGCTTGTTGTGCTGGCAGGTTTTGGATACTACTATTTTGGCGGATATGCGGATCAGATACAGCAGATGCGCCGTGAGCAAGAGTGCAGGAAGTATCTGCTTCCGACGATTCTACGTTTATCCCTTCACAGACCTGCTCCGTTTTTGATAAAGACGGAAAACTGATCTCTGAACGAAGGGGAGACAAGAATGCGCAGTATGTCAAATACGAGGATATTCCAAAGAATTTTGTCGCAGCGATTATCAGTATTGAGGACAAGAAGTTTTACCAGCATAACGGTGTGGATCTGAAAGGACTTGTGCGCGCGGTCAAAGCCACAGTCATGTCGAAACTGAAAAAATCGCAGGGTGGTACGCAGGGTGGAAGTACGATTACCATGCAGCTTGCCAAGCTGATTTATATGCAGCCGAAACAGACGTGGCAGTACAAGGTGAAGCAGATGTTTCTTGCGTGGGAACTCGAAAAACGTTACAGTAAGGATAAAATTATGGAATTTTATCTGAATAACGTGTATTTTGCAAACGGCTATTACGGAATTGACGCTGCCTGTCATGGATATTTTAACTGTGAACTGAAAGATCTTGATGTATCGCAGACCGCGTATCTGTGTGCGATCCCGAACCGCCCGTCCAATTATGATCCGGTGACACACCCGGACAATACCATTACCCGGCGGAATCTGATCTTAAAGAATATGCGGGATGACGGGAAAATCTCCCAGGAAGAGTATTATGAGGCAACCAAAGAAGAGATTGCACTGAACCGGCCTAAAAAGAGTGACACGGAGAAAATTAACAGTTCGATTGACACTTACACGTATGACTGCGCAACCCGTGCACTGATGGAACAGGAAGGTTTCCAGTTTAAATATTATTTTGATTCGGATAAGGAAAAGAAGTCTTATGGGGAAGCATATGACGAACTTTACAGTGCGTGTCAGAAGAAACTGTTTTCCGGAGGATACAAAATCTATACGACGATTGATATGGAAAAACAAAAGGAACTGCAGTCTGCCATTGATGATACCCTGAAAGGATTTAAAGACAAATCCAAAGACGGAACTTACAAGATGCAGGCGGCAGCAGTATCAATTGATAACAACAGCGGATATGTTGTGGCAATCGTGGGCGGCCGTAAGCAGGATTCGGATAATTATACGTTAAACCGTGCATACCAGAGTTACCGTCAGCCGGGAAGTTCGATTAAGCCATTGCTGGTATATACTCCGCAGCTGGAGCGCGGGTATACTCCGGATACCGTTGTGGATGACCATAAACTAAAAGACGGACCGTCGAATGCAAACAATACATATGCCGGAAAGATTCCGCTCAGATATGCGGTTGCACATTCCATTAATACGATTGCCTGGCAGCTGTATGACGAACTGACACCAAAAGCAGGCCTGCAGTATTTAAAAAATATGAATTTTGCACAGATCAAGGACGGAGATTATACCCTCGCCACATCTCTTGGTGGATTTACCAAAGGTGTTTCTCCACTTGAGATGGCATCCGGGTATGCAGCGGTTGAAAATGACGGACTTTAGGAACCGACCTGTGTAAAATCAATTGTGGATTCTGACGAAAATGTAGTCTATACGTCCAGCCTGACGGAAAAAACGGTTTATAAGCAGGATGCGGCGCGGATGATGACGGATATCATGACCTCCGTTATGGACAGTGGAACCGGACGTTCTGCAAAGCTTGCCGATATGCCGTGTGCCGGAAAGACGGGTACAACAAACGATCACAAAGATGGATGGTTCTGCGGATTTACCAGATATTATACAACCGCAGTCTGGGTGGGATGTGATTATCCAAAAGCCATTTCCAATCTGAGTGGAAGCACATATCCGGCACAGATCTGGAAAGCATATATGTCTGCGGCCACGAGGGATTATCTTCGCTTGATTTCCTTCCTTATGCTCAGCTTTCGGATGATTTTAAAAATCAGCAGAAGCAGGAAGAGGAAGAACACGACAAGATGCGCGAAGAAAACCAGATAGAAGAAAACAAGACGGATGACCAGCAGACTTCCGAGAGCCAGCAGAAAGATAATACAACGGACGGAAGCTCCGAAAATGATAACCAGCCGGACAATAACGACAGCAATGCCGGTGATCAGAATAACAATTCCAAACCGGAACATAGTGGGGACAACGATTCCGGAGAAAGCGGAGGAAACACTGATACGCCGGAAAATGGAGAAAATACCAATAAACCGGACAATAGCGGAACCACGGATAATAGCGGTGATACCGGAGAGAGTGGAGATACCGGTGGTGGAAACGTACAATAAACATATATAAAACAGTGCAACCGATGTATTTATGGATACATCGGTTGATTTTTTTTATCGATACTAGGCAGAAATTCCGGAATATGGTAGAATATAGATACATGGGGTAGAAGAAAAATACATATCACATAGATCAAGGAGGAATCAGGAATTGAAGAAATATGGATTTGGCGTAGACGTGGGAGGAACCACCGTAAAAATGGGATTTTTTGAGACAAGCGGAGAGCTTCTTGACAAATGGGAAATCAAGACAGATACCAGCGATAACGGAAAGGCAGTACTGCCGGATATTGCACAGGCGATTGATAACAAACTGGCGCAGGAAGGCATCAGTAAGAGTGATGTAGAGGGTGTGGGAATCGGTGTTCCGGGTCCTGTGCGGAGTGATGGCGTTGTTAACGGATGTGTCAATCTCGGCTGGGGAGTGATCAATGTTGCGGAGGAACTCGGTGCACAGACAGGTCTGAAAGTAAAAGTCGGAAATGATGCGAACGTTGCAGGTCTTGGCGAAATGTGGCAGGGCGGTGGAAAAGGAAGTAAAGATGTCATCATGGTAACGCTTGGTACCGGTGTCGGCGGTGGAATTATCGTGGACGGACATGTGGTTGCCGGATATAACGGTGCAGGCGGAGAAATCGGACACATTACCGTAAATCATGATGAGATAGAGCCTTGTAACTGTGGGCAGTATGGATGTCTGGAACAGTATACTTCTGCGACTGGTATTGTACGCATGGCAAAACGTAAACTTGCCAAAACACAGGATGCGACAAAGCTTCGTGATTATAAAGATATTACTGCGAAAGACATTTTTGATGTGGCAAAAAGAAGGCGATGAAGTAGCTCTTGGACTGGTAGATGAAGTGGGAGAAATTTTAGGGTCAACCCTTTCGAATATTGCATGCGTGACCAATCCGGAAGTTATCGTGATCGGTGGTGGTGTGTCCAAAGCCGGACAGATTCTAATCGATACGATCCAGAAGCACTTTAAGGAAAGCTGCTTCCATGCATGTCGTGATACCCGCTTTGAACTGGCACAGCTTGGCAATGATGCCGGAATATACGGGGCAATGCAACTCATTATCGGATAAGTTCAAAAAACAGAACCATATGCACAGCAAACATTTTCGTGTAGGAAGAAAGTGTTTGCTGTGCTTTTTTGTACTCTTTATCATTACCCTGTTGAAAAAATATCTTGACAATCAAACTATCTTTGCATATACTTTGACTAAGAAACTGTTTGACAATCAAACTATTTCGCAATCAAACAAAATTGAAGACAGTAAAAGGAGAACCCATTATGTTAGAAAAGTTAAAAGAAATCATTGCAGACCAGTTAAACGTAGACGCAGATTCTATCACCGCAGAGTCCCGTTTCAAAGAGGATCTTGAGGCAGATTCCTTAGATCTGTTTGAGCTGGTTATGGCTTTGGAAGAAGAGTACGGTGTAGAGATTCCTTCTGAGGATTTAGAGAAGATCCTTACCGTTCAGGATGTCATTGATTATATGAAAAATAAGGGTGTTGAGGCATAAGCTATGAAAACAAGAGTGACAGAGCTTCTGGGAATCGAATATCCGATCATTCAGGGCGGTATGGCATGGGTCGCAACACATGAACTGGCCAGTGCGGTATCCAATGCCGGCGGACTTGGCATCATCGGAGCAGGTGGAGCACCGGATTCCTGGGTGCGTGAGCAGATTCAGGCAGCAAAAAAAGAAACCGACAAGCCGTTTGATCTCATGCTGATGAATCCGGAAGCGGATGAGATTGCAAAAAGTAATTGTGGAGGAAGGCGTTAAGGTAGTAACAACCGGCGCCGGCAATCCGGCCAAATATATGAGCATGTGGAAAGAAGCCAAAATCAAAGTAATCCCGGTTGTGGCAAGCGTGGCATTGGCAAAGCTGATGGAGCGTGGCGGTGCGGATGCACTGGTCGCTGAGGGAATGGAGTCCGGTGGACACATCGGTGCCCAGACGACGATGACACTCGTACCACAGGTAGTAGATGCGGTATCCATTCCGGTCATTGCAGCCGGTGGAATTGCAGATGGACGTGGATTTGCGGCAGCTATGATGCTTGGCGCAGAGGCAAGTACAGATGGGAACCCGTTTTGTTGTTGCAAAAGAATCTACGGTTCATGAAAATTACAAGCAGCGCGTGGTCAAAGCAAAAGATATTGACAGTGAAGTGACCGGCATGTCCACAGGCCATCCGATTCGCGTTATCCGAAACAAAATGACCCGCGAGTACTTAAAGAAAGAAAAAGAAGGTGCACCGTTCGAAGAACTTGAGCAGATGACACTCGGAGCACTGCGCAAAGCAGTGGTCGAGGGCGATGTCATGTACGGCAGCGTTATGGCAGGCCAGTCTGCGGGTCTGGTAAAAAAAGAAGAGACCTGTGCGGAAATTATCCGGGATGTTATGAGTGGTGCCGAAAAGTTATTGGGACAGAAATAGGAGAAGACAGTGAAGAGAGTATTTATGTTCCCCTGGACAGGGATCTCAGTATATTGGTATGGGAAAAGAGTTTTACGACGCCATGCCGGAAGCAAAAGCGGTTTATGATCTGGCAAATGAAGTGACAGGTCTGGATGTGGCAGCTCTTTGCTTTGAAGAAAATGATAAGCTGAACATTACAGAGTACACACAGATCTGTATGCTCACAACCGAGGCGGCTATTTATACAGCATTACAAGCAGCGGGAATTGGCTGCGACGTTACGGCAGGCTTAAGCCTTGGCGAATATGGTGCGCTGATTGCATCCGGAGCGATGACAATGCGGGATGCATTTGCGGTTGTCCGCAAGCGCGGTATTTATATGGAACAGGCATATCCGGTAGGCGGCGGTATGTCTGCAATTCTTGGACTGGATGCGGAAAAGATCGCAGCAATCTGTGAGGAAACCGCTGCAAAAACAAACAAAGTTGTTTCCATTGCAAATTACAACTGTCCGGGACAGATCGTTATCACCGGAGCAGCAGATGCTGTAGGTGAGGCAGGAGATGCCTGCAAGGAAGCCGGAGCAAAGCGCGTGGTTCCGCTTAAAGTCAGTGGCCCGTTCCATTCTGCACTTTTAGCAGAAGCAGGAAAGAAACTCGGGGAGGACTCGAAGATGTAACGATTCAGCCGATCACGATTCCGTATCTGACCAATGTGACTGCAGATTATGTCAAAGATCCGGCAGACGTTAAGGATTATCTGGTACGTCAGGTTTCTTCTTCCGTGCGCTGGCAGCAGACAATTGAGCGCCTGATTGCAGACGGAGCAGAGGAATTTGTGGAGATCGGACCAGGACGCAGCCTTTCCGGATTCATGAGAAAGATCAATCGCGATGTTACCACATGCAACATCGACAAAATGGAGGATTTCAATAAATATGTTAACCGGTAAAAATGCACTTGTTACAGGTGCTTCCAGGGGAATCGGAAGAGCCATTGCGCTGGAGCTGGCAAAACGCGGAGCATTTGTTGTGGTGAACTACAATGGTTCGAAGATGCTGCAAATGAAACGGTTGCAGCGATCAAAGCGGCCGGAGGAGATGCCGTGAGTGTTCGCTGCAATGTCTCTGATTTTACAGCATGTCAGGAGATGATTGAATCTCTTATCAAAGAATATAAGCATATGGATATTCTGGTGAACAATGCCGGAATTACAAGGGATGATCTGCTGATGCGCATGAAGGAAAGCGATTTTGATGCTGTGATCAATACCAACCTGAATTTTGTCGGAAAAGAGCATATGGATTTTAAGGCAGCAAAGCGTATGGAACTGTTTGCACAGTACGCAGTAGCAGCAGCCAAAGAAGCCGTTGCGGATGCAGGGCTTGATATGGAAAAAGAGGACGCTTACCGTTGCGGTACAGCCGTTGGATGCGGTGTTGGAAGTCTTCAGGCAATCGAGCGCGAGTATACAAAGATTGTGGAAAAAGGACGGGCAGAGTCAATCCGATTTTCGTTCCATTGATGATCTCCAACATGGCTGCAGGAAATGTCTCCATCCAGCTGGGATTGCAGGGAAAATGTACCAATGATGTAACTGCCTGTGCGACCGGTACGAATAATATCGGTGATGCGTTCCGCAGCATTCAGTACGGAGAGGCAGATGTCATGGTAGCCGGAGGAACAGAGGCAGCCGTATGTCCATGTGCGATTGCCGGATTCGGTGCACTGACTGCGCTTTCTCCATCCGATGATCCGGAAAAATGTTCCCTTCCTTTCGATAAAAACCGCAGCGGTTTTGTATTGGGTGAAGGTGCCGGCATTGTTGTTCTTGAGGAACTTGAGCATGCGAAGGCAAGAGGCGCAAAAATCTATGCAGAAGTTGTGGGATATGGATGTTCTGCAGATGCTTACCATATTACTTCCCCACTCGAAGACGGTGCAGGTGCAGCACGCGCTATGCAGAATGCCATCGAGGATGCGGGGGTAGACAAAAACGAGATCACGTACATCAATGCGCATGGTACTGCAACGCATCACAACGATCTTTTGAGACCCGTGCCATTAAGTTACTGTTTGGGGATCATGCAAAGGACATTAAGATCAATTCTACAAAGTCCATGATCGGTCATCTTCTTGGTGCCGCAGGTGCGGTTGAATTTATCACCTGTGTCAAAGAGCTGGAAGAGGGATACATTCACCGTACAGTTGGTTATGAGACACCGGATGACGAGATGGATCTGAACTACTGTAAAGAAGAATCCCACGAGTCATTTACCTATGCACTGTCAAACTCTCTTGGATTTGGCGGACATAACGCAAGTCTTCTGGTTCGCAAATACGAGGAGTAGAAGCTATGAGTATGACAACACAGGAAATTATGGAAATTCTGCCACACAGACATCCGTTTCTGCTGATTGATACGGTGGAAGAAGTGGAGCCGGGCGTGCGCGCGGTAGCAAAGAAAAATGTAACTTTCAATGAACCGTTTTTTGCCGGTCATTTTCCGGGAAATCCGGTTATGCCGGGCGTGCTGATCGTGGAAGCACTGGCACAGACCGGTGCGGTTGCAATTCTTTCGCAGCCGGAATGGAAAGGAAAGACGGCATATTTTGCAGGAATCAATAAGGCAAAATTCAAGCAGAAAGTTGTTCCAGGGGATACTCTGGTGCTTGAAACCGAAATTATCAAGGTGAAGGGACCGATCGGTGTGGGGCAGGCAACAGCAAAGTAAATGGAAAACTGGCATGTTCCGCAGAATTGACATTTGCAATCGGATAGGGGAAAGGCAATGTTTTTTTAATAAAAAATATATCAAAGTAAATCACAACGAAGAACCAGAAAAAACTCAGGCAGAAGAGCCAAAGCAGGAAGAGGCAAAGGAAGGCACCTGTTGTAGAGACCGTTACCTGTAAAATCTGCAAAAAAAAGAACTGGATAAACAGCGTGTCATTAAAAATAAATATGTCTGCTATGAGTGCGGATATTATTTCCGTGTCCGCACCAAAACCGTATTCGTATGGTGGCGGATGCAGGAACTTTTGAAACCTGGGATAATGATCTTAAGACCGAAAATCCGCTGAATTTCCCGGAATACGAAGAAAAAGTTGCTGCAACACAGGAAAAAACCGGATTAAACGAAGGCGTAACCATGGGAAGTTGTACAATCAACGGAGAGAAGACAGTTCTCGGTGTGATTGATGCCCGTTTCATGATGGGAAGTATGGACACGTAGTCGGTGAGCGGATTACACGTGCAATGGAAAAGGCAACGGAACAGAAACTTCCGGTGATCTTATTCTGCTGTTCCGGTGGTGCACGTATGCAGGAGGGAATTATTTCCCTGATGCAGATGGCAAAGACTTCTGCAGCTGTAAAACGGCATTCGGATGCAGGACTTCTTTATATTCCGGTTCTGACAGATCCGACAACCGGGGGCGTGACGGCAAGTTTTGCCATGCTTGGAGATATCATCTTGGCAGAGCCGGGGGCACTCATCGGTTTTGCGGGACCGCGTGTGATTGAGCAGACGATCGGGGAGAAGCTTCCGGATGGATTCCAGAGAGCTGAGTTTCAGCTGAAACACGGATTTGTGGATGCAATTGTAGAACGTGACGAATTAAAAGATACGCTAGGAAAAATCCTTCGTCTGCATCGTCCGGTCGAAGGCTATGCAAATTTTGATCCTGCACATGATGATGACCGTTATGAGCCGACCGAACTGATGCGCGAGAGAAATACGTTTTCCAGACCGTTAGAACCGTGGGATAAAGTGATGGCGGCACGTCAGATGAAGCGTCTGGCATCTGTCGACTATATGGGACAGATTTTTGATGAATTCATGGAACTGCACGGAGACCGTTATTTCCGTGATGATCCGGCAATTGTCGGTGGTATTGCCTATCTGGATGGACAGCCGGTAACCGTGATCGGGGTGCATAAGGGAAAAAGATTTAAAGGACTGCAAGGAACGCAACTTTGGTATGCCTTCGCCGGAAGGATACCGTAAGGCAATCCGTCTGATGAAGCAGGCAGAAAAATTCAATCGCCCGATCATTACTTTTGTAAATACATCCGGCGCATATCCGGGAAAAGAAGCCGAGGAGAACGGACAGGGTGAGGCAATTGCAAGAAACCTTTATGAAATGTCCGGAATCCAGGTGCCGATTCTTTGCCTGATGATTGGCGAAGGCGGCAGTGGCGGAGCTCTTGCCCTTGCGGTTGGTAATGAAGTATGGATGATGGAAAATGCCACCTATTCCATTCTTTCACCGGAAGGATTTGCTTCCATTCTCTGGAAGGATGGAAAACGTGCAAAAAGAAGCGGCAACGGTCATGAAGATCACGGCGCAGGATCTGAAAGAACTGTCTGTTGTGGATAAGGTGATTCCGGAGTATGGCGGAGCTGATGACGATGCGCTGACTTCGATTGCGGCATGGATGAAAGGAAATATGAAAGAATTTTTACGTGCACAGAATCACAAGAGTGGTAAACAGTTTGCACAGGAGCGGTATGATCGCTTCAGAAAGTTCTAATTGTTCCATAGAGGAGAAGCATAAAATGAAATTTTTAGGAACCGGAAGTGCGCTTCCGAAAAAAGTTGTAAGCAATGATGACCTGGCTCAGGTTATGGACACTTCAGATGAGTGGATTCGTTCCCGTACCGGGATCGGCATGCGCCATATTGCAGTGGAAGAGACAACAACTTCCATGGCGGTAGAGGCGGCAGAGAAAGCACTTGCAGATGCAAAAATATCCGGATGTGAAATTGATCTGATTATCGCGGGAACCATTTCCCCGGATTACATATTTCCATCGCTGGCGTGTGGAGTACAGGCTGCAATTGGAGCAAAAAGTGCAACGGCATTTGATCTGAGTGCGGGATGTTCCGGATTATTATTTGCACTGGCTACGGCGGATGCCTATTTCCGTACCGGACGTTACAAACATGCACTGGTTATCGGGGCGGAAACCCTGTCAAAAATGATGAACTGGGCGGATCGCAGTACCTGTGTGCTTTTCGGGGATGGAGCCGGAGCTGCTGTAGTTAGTGCAGAAGGAAGCCAGCTGCTTTCCATGGTGCAGGGATCAGACGGAGCCGGTGGCATGGCACTGCATTGTGAGAACCGTCCGGTGAATAATCTTTACCGCCAGCTTGGTGCACAGCATTATGCGTTCACCCAGATGGATGGGAGAGGTTTATAAGTTTGCCGTGCGAACGGTTCCAAAGGCGGTAAGTGAAGCACTTGAACAGGCAGAACTTCCAATTGAAGATGTAAAATATTTTCTGCTTCACCAGGCAAATATCCGGATTATTGAGTCAGTGGCAAAGCGTCTGCATCAGCCAATGGAAAAATTCCCATGTAATTTACAGAAGTGTGGAAATGTTTCGGCCGCAAGCGTACCTATTTTACTTGATAATGTCCACAAACATGGTATGATAAGCGGGGGCGATAAAATCGTATTAGCTGGATTTGGTGCCGGACTTACCTGGGGGGCATGTGCAGTCGAGTGGTAGGTCACACCAGATCATGAAGGAGTTTAACATGACGCTGGAAGAGACCTTAAATGATCTTCTTGTAAAATTATTCAAGGATATTCTGGAGATTGAGGCGAAAAGCCTGATCACAGAAGAGTTTAAAGATATCAGTTATAATGATATGCATATTATCGAGGCAGTGGGAATTGATGAGCCGCGAAATATGAAAACCGTTGCAAAACTGATGTCCGTTACAACAGGCACACTCACGAAAGCAATGGATGCCTTGTGTGAGAAAGGATATGTTGTCCGGGAACGGAGTACGCGGGATAAAAGAGTAATAAAGCTGCGCCTGACAGATAAAGGGAAAGCTGCCTATTATCATCACGAACAGTTTCACCGCCAGATGATTAAAAATGTTGCGGATGAGATGAACGATTCCGAAAAAGAGATACTTGTCTTTGCCCTGGCAAAACTGGTGGATTACTTTAAACTGACCTACTATGATACGGACGAGGAATCCGAATTCGTTGACTGGTCGAAAATAAGCAGGGATAAATAAAATATATACTTATTTAGTGTTATAACCGGGCGGCTCAGAATGCAAGTTTTGAATCGCCCTGTTTCATTTTGTACTCAAAAAGCTACTTTATTACGCCGTAGTGGTAGAAAATTACAATAATAAAGAATTTTCTATTGCAAAATCCTGCATTTTTCGTTACAATAAAAAAAAGGGTTGTTGTAGAAACAGGCAACAGATTATGATCAGAACATGACGATTCGGGATTTTACTGGTTCCGGACGTTAAAAATTAATATTAAGGAGATAGAAAAATGGGTTACGTTGATGAGGTACTCGAAGTAGTAAAGAAGAAAAACGCAGATCAGCCTGAGTTTTTACAGGCAGTAACAGAGGTTCTTGATTCTTTAAGACCTGTGATCGATGCAAATGAGGAATTATACAGAAAGAATGCGATTCTTGAGAGAATCACAGAGCCGGATCGTCAGATCATGTTCCGTGTTCCTTGGGTAGATGATAACGGACAGGTTCAGGTAAACAGAGGTTTCCGCGTACAGTTCAATAATGCCATTGGACCATACAAGGGAGGTTTAAGACTTCATCCTTCTGTAAACCTTGGAATTATCAAATTCTTAGGTTTTGAGCAGATTTTCAAGAACTCTCTTACAAGACTTCCAATCGGTGGTGGTAAAGGTGGTTCTGATTTCGATCCTAAGGGTAAATCAGACAGAGAGATCATGGCATTCTGCCAGAGCTTCATGACAGAACTTTCTAAATATATCGGAGCAGACGTTGATGTACCGGCCGGAGATATCGGAACAGGTGCAAGAGAGATCGGATTTATGTTTGGACAGTTCAAGAGAATCCGTGGTTCTTTCGAAGGTGTTCTTACCGGTAAAGGTCTTACATACGGTGGATCTCTTGCCCGTACACAGGCTACCGGATATGGTCTGTTATATCTTACTAACGCATTATGGAAAGATCATGGTATGTGCCTTGAGGGAAAGACAGCAGCAGTTTCCGGATCTGGTAACGTTGCTATCTACGCAATCGAGAAGGCACAGGAGTTAGGTGTTAAGGTTGTAACATGTTCTGATTCTACCGGATGGATTTATGATCCAGACGGAATTGATGTTGCTCTTCTTAAGGATGTTAAGGAAGTTAAGCGTGCACGTCTTACAGAGTATGCAGCTGCTAAGCCATCTGCTGAGTATCATGCAAAGCAGAACGGTGGTGTATGGCAGTACAAAGTAGATCTTGCCCTTCCATGTGCAACTCAGAACGAGTTAGACATTGAGGATGCGAAGATGCTGGTTGCAAACGGCGTTACATCTGTTACAGAGGGTGCGAACATGCCTACCACACTGGAAGCTACCAAATATCTTCAGGCAAACGGCGTATTATTCGTAGGCGGTAAAGCTGCCAATGCCGGTGGTGTTGCTACTTCTGCACTGGAGATGAGCCAGAACTCCGAGAGACTTTCCTGGACATTTGAGGAAGTGGATGGAAAGCTCAAGGGCATCATGGAGACCATCTACGCAAACATTTCAGATGCTGCAAAGAGATACAATGCAACCGTTGGTGGAAAGACAGACTATGTGGCAGGTGCTAATATTGCCGGATTTGAGAAGGTAGTAGATGCTATGCTTGCTCAGGGTGTTTGCTAATTAAGAATTTCTAAGATAAAAGACTATATTGAGAAGTCCTGTAAACAAATCAAATCTTCGATTTGACTGGTGTTTATGGGACTTTTCTTTATATATTGATAAGACATGCAAATTGTCAGAATATTCATAAATAGAAGATAATTTACGTTATTTTGAGGTCGTTATATACACGCGGTACACAAGTGATATACAGGTGGTATACACTCGTTTTTACTGATTTTGAATGCTTTTTGGAAGCATTTCATCCTTTGTTTTTCAAGATGATTCAAGCTGAATAGGAGTGTGACGTTAATAATAAGAAACATCATAAGTGTATCTAGCAATCAGTCTCGATTTACTATTTTATATCTTGTTCACTTCTGCAAGAAGTTCTTTTAAAGTCTTATGGGTGTAAGTTCCCTTAGTGGTGTCGTTCTTCATACTGTGTCCCATAATCAATTTGATACATACGTCATTTGCTCCGGCGCTGTCCATGAGTGAAGCAAAGGTGTGTCTGCCATCATGGGGCAGATGTTTCATTTTGAGTTTTCCCATGCACGTATTAAAATTGCCGTTCATATAGGTTCCATAGGTGTAATGATTTCCAAACTTGTTATTGATCAGGTATTTCTTGTTTGGGTCGTAGCGGTTCTTGACGAGAGGTATAATCTTATCGTTCAGTGGGATAATTCTGTCTTTCCCGGCTTCAGTTTTCATGCCACCTACCATGTACTTTTCGTCTAAATGTACATTTTCCGTCTGGATTTCCAACAGCTCGGTTGGTCGCAGTCCGGTATAAATCATAATCAGGATAATATCTACATTGTTGATTTCATATAGCTTCGACCAGAGTGTTTTTGATTTCTTCATCGGAATACCTATCATGTATCTGCTCCGTAGAGTTTGTCCATTCATAAACCAGACCTTCTGTTAAATCCCTGTCTATGTATTCATTCAGTTTGTATTACAGGTATTAATGGAAGGGTTATTGATTGATGCAGTTGCATTTGTTCTGGCTACTTTCTCAGCACCTTTTGTGTCAAAGCAGGTTGCTGACTACCTTGTTGGTTATCAGCTACAGGAAGAATTGGAACGAAATCAGGCAGAAGAAGGAATGGTTGCAAAGTCTGTTACAGAGACGGAAAGCAGTGTGGTAGGTGTGTCTGTGAATATTGGAACGGAAGAAGTTTTTTTTACTGCCATCTCCACAATGGGAATGATTGTAGTTTCTGTTTTGGGTTCTGGTATTTATATTGCAAGTCAGAAGCCCAAAGATATTTTGAGCAAGATGAGTTAAAGGAGTGAGCGTATGTTAGAACTGAAAAAATATTTCTTATTTTTATAAATCACAAAAAAGATAAAATGGTCTTAGATCAGATTTCTTATCAGTTTGAGAAAGGAAAGATGTATGCCATTCTTGGCGCAAGCGGCAGTGGTAAAACAACTCTTTTATCGTTGCTTGCAGGATTAGATTCTCCGATATCCGGAGAGATTGACATGAATAGAGAAAATATCGAGGAAAAAGGATTGGCAAACCACAGAAAAAATCATATTTCATTGGTGTTTCAGAATTATAATCTGATCGATTATCTGACACCTGTGGAAAATGTAAAGCTCGGAGGAAACGCTGATGCAGAGATGCTTTTGACACAGATGGGAATTGATAAATCTACGAGAAAGAGAAATGTAATGCAGCTTTCAGGTGGTCAGCAACAACGTGTGGCAATCGCAAGAGCGTTGGCAAAAAGCGCCAGTGTTACTTGCTGATGAACCAACAGGAAATCTGGATGAAGATACTGCAAAGGATATTGTCGAGATTTTCAAAAGTCTGGCACATGATCAGGACAAATGTGTGATTGTGGTTACACATAGTAAGGAACTGGCAGAGGAAGCAGATGTCATTTTGACTTTGAAGCAAGGAACAGTGATAGCAACTGAGGATACTGTACTGGAAGAAAGGATAAGAGGATAAAAGAAGGACTTATGGAGGAAGCTGAAAGATTTTCAGTCCCAGATGATCTAAAAGATAAAATAATGAAAAAGATTGAAAAACAAAACAATTAAGCTACACAAGGACAATTCTGAACGAGGAGGTGATGTATATGGGAAAATTTTAGTTTTGACATTTGAAGATAGTGAGGAAGAAATTCTGAATCATATAATATCCTGTGTCAGTATGGGAGTAAGAGCATTTCATGTAATTGAAAATACAAAAACGAATTTGAGTTTTAATGGATTGGAAATAGATAATATAAATCGTTCGGTAAGAAAAAACAGAAACAGGAAATAGATTTGACATTTACAGAGTTTGAAATCCTCTATCTGTTAGCCAACAATCCAGGCAGAGTGTTCAGCAAGGAGCAGATTTATGATATTGTCTGGAAGGAATCCTATACTGGTGATTACAATATTGTCATGAGCCATATCCGCAACCTGCGTGAGAAAATAGAAGATAATCCAAGTAAGCCTGTTTACATTCAAACGGTCTGGGGAGTTGGCTATCGTTTTAATCAAAAATAGTGAAATAATATTAATTTAAGTGATGAAGTAGAATAGAACAATATTCATAATTGAAAGCTGTAGAATTTTACGTTGAATTTTACAGCTTTTTCGGCTATAATATATAAATAAAGAAACGATATCCAGGAAAGGAAGTTGATTTTATGCCGAATATATTACCTGTATCAGACTTAAGAAATTATAATGAAGTGTTGAAAAATTGCCAGGTTGGAGAGCCAGTGTTCCTGACCAAAAATGGAAGAGGCAAGTTTGTGGTTATGGATATTGAGGACTATGAGCATGAAAAGGCGGAGAAAAAGCTGTTGATGAAGTTGCAGGAAGCAGAAGAAGCAGTTAAGGATGAAAGTGCCTGGATGAGTTTGGATGAACTTAAGAAATCTGTAGGTGTATAGCTTATGATGAAATTACGGATTAATCCTATTGTGGCAGAGGACTTGAATAACATTAAAGAGTATATTGCGGAAGACAATGAAGAAATGGCAGTAAAGACCATTCAGGAGATATATGCTCGAATTGAGAATATACAGCAACTTCCGTATATGGGAGCTGATCTTGCTAAAAGGGTCAGCTTTCGGACGGATTATAAATATGTGATTTGCGGGAATTATGTTGTGCTGTATAAGATTGGAAAAGAGTATGTGGAGATTTACCGAGTTGTGAATCGGTATCAGGATATTACAAAGATTTTTGGCTAGTAGATTTATTTGGAAAGTTTTTGTGAATATACTAGTTAATGAAAGGAAAATGAGATTTTAGGGTCTCATATGGAATTACTATGCTTGAAAAAATATATAAAAAATGCTAGATATAAATTGTGATAATGGTTTGGCTGATAGTATGAATAAAAAAATGACGATGTATCAGCAACAATTTTTTAAAATGGTAAAAGAGAAAAATAGATATTGACGCTATATATTTTTTGAGAGATGCTGAGGGAATTCCAAAGATTCCGTTGGTTTATTTTGCTGCTATAGATAATTATAATCAAAAAAGAAAATAGCAGAATTATATCGGTTGGCATGGAATTTAGGTGAGGCCCTTTATTATTTGTGGTGACTCGGAACAATTGTTAATTTATAATAATTATGTTGCACCACAAAGAGTAAATGGAGATATAGATGATCAAGATGCATTAATAGAGATGATTGATTTGGCTAATACCTTAGAAGCTCAAAGGCAATTACTAAAATATCATCGTTTGAATTTTGAGACTGGAGAATATTGGAGAAATAATGAATATAGATTTGATGTAAAAAATAGAGTAGATACAACGTTAATGAACAATTTAAGAGTCATGAGACGTGAATTGATTCATAATATAAGAAAACGTATATCAATAAAAGAATTAAGTGACGAGCAATTATTTTCTATAGTTCATGCACTTTTAGGAAGGTCAATTCTAATAAAATATTTAGAAGAAAGAAAGGATACGGAAGGAAACACTGTTTTTCCAATTGGTTATTTTTCAAAATTTAAGAGACCGGCATCAAAATATGTAGATGTTTTGGACGATAAAGAAGCAACATATTTCTTTATTTAGAGAGTTATCTGAACATTTTCATGGGGATATGTTTCCGTTGGAAGACCGAGAATATGAAATAATTCGACAAGAAGATTTAATTGAATTGAAGAATTTTATTTCAGGTGAGACAGACATGGAAAGTAAACAAATGGCTTTATGGCCATTATATTCCTTTAATGTCATTCCGATTCAGCTGATTAGTAGTATTTATGAATTATTTTTTCATTTGAAAGTTGATGATAAGAATAGTAAAGTAGGCACTTATTATACGCCTTATCATTTAGTAAGTATGTTGATGGATGAAGTATTGCCATGGGAAGGTATGTATAAAGATATGAAGATTTTAGATCCATCATGTGGTTCGGGTATTTTTTGGTTGAAGCATATCGACGCATGGTAGGAAAGTGGATGTACACAAATGATGCAAAGACTATTTCAAATGAACAATTAGTTAAAATAATGCAAATTATGTGTGATTATTTAGAACCACGAAGTATATGGGAAACACTAGAGTTCCCAAGACTGTTAGGATACAATCTTTTCGTTAATGATTTTTTTTTGATAGGGGAAAATTTGATGAGTTACGGTACGATATTATTATTGGAAATCCGCCATGGGAAAGCAAACTGACGGAGAAAGCAGAAAAATACATACTAGAAAATAAGCTTATTATAGGGGACAAACAAATTGAAAAATAAAGAAGTATTTAGAGGCCACACTTGATATTTAAACAAAGCCCTAAAATGGCCGTTTTTTATCTACTGTTCTTAGATATGATGCGCTTTTTGGAAATAGCTTTATAGGAATACATGGTGAAGAAAACATTTTAAAATATATTAGCATTATTTTATATTCAAAGGTATTTGTTTATTATTCTTTGATGACAAGTAGAAGATGGTTGGTTGAGCGTGATGAATTAAATGTAGGGGAATTGCTTTCCTTTCCATTACCTGAGCCATCAACAGAGGAAGTTGAGTATGCTAATAAGATTTATGAAGAAATAGAAGGCAATAATCAAATAGACGAAAAAAAATTGATGATTTTTCCTATTCAGTATATAAATTAAAATCTTACGAGATTGAATTCATAGAGAATGCAGTTTCGTATGTATACGATTATATATAAAAGGAAAATCTAAGGCATTGTCAGTGCCTAGCTTTGAGACATTAAAGGAATATAAAGAGGTATTCGAGAAAATACTACAAAATTCATTGGGAGGTAGTGACAACATTTCTTGTTGTTTCTTTAAAGGAACTGCACCACTGGTTGTATTGGAGATTTCTTTTGGAAACCAACAGACTAATAATGAATTCATTATTGATTCTACTGAAAAAGTGAATGATAAACTAAAGGTATTAGATGCTATGTTAATAAGTGAAGAATCAGGGTGTGTAGCGGTAAAAAAGAAATGTGAGGATCTATCAAAAGAATAAAATATATGTAATCAAGCCTAATCAAAGCAGATATTGGTCATATTCAGCTGCGTGCAAAGATGCGGATGAAATTTATGCTGATATTATGGCCACATGGAGGAAAAATAATGAGTAGTATTAAAAATATTTCTGCTTCGAATCCGGTTCCTAATGATTTGGCCAAGCGCTTAGGAAATGATGGGATAGGAGTAATATTGGCAACATTGTGGTTGGGATATAAAGATTTGTATGCAACGGGTATGGTTAGGGCAGATACCGATGAAGATACCATTACTGTGGAATGGTATCTAAAGGTATATAATAGATGGACGTCGGAAAATAGAGCATCACAAGTTAATGTTAATTTAATTCCTACAAATCAATATCCAGATGTGACTGTAAAAAAGAAACGTGGAAAAGCACCTACAATTGATTTTTGCTTTAGAGCATGGAATAGGGATGAAGGCTATTTTGGTGCAGAATGTAAAAAGACTAAAATCCAATAATGCCAAGCTTTTACAAGAGTATGTGGACAATGGATTAATGAGATTTGTAAATGGTAAATATAGTTTAATGTGTAGTGAATCTGCAATGATTGGCTATATTCAAGAGGGAACTATTAAAGATATTGTTGATAAATTGAAGGTGCTATTAGCCACAAATACAAGATTAGAAGAACAATTATTACGTGAGGTAAGAGAAGAGAACCCACAATATAAGTCTGCTCATAATAGGAAAATAGATAATCAAACAATTACAGTACATCATTTATTTTTTGATTTTGTTGTATAATAGGGGTGTTGCGCTAAGACTTCTTTGTAGAATTTGGGGGTGAGGATTCTACTGACTCATTTATTCAGTGATGAAAACTTATACATAATAGAACTGGTTATGCTACTGTTTTGTATCAAGTCTGCGTGTTGATTAGATAATAAAGAGTGGGATAAGAGATGCAACTATGTTTTAGTGCAAAATACTTATTCATTGAAATTCTCCGACAATCACTCTATACACGTGATATACAACCGACCTCAAACCCCCTGCAAATCTGCGGACACCTTAGAAGCTGCTATGCTTGCTCAGGGTGTTTGCTAATTGTATATTTCCGAATAAAAAGGAAAAAGTCCTGTAAACGATGCGTTTATGGGACTTTTCTTTTATACATGTAAAACTAATTATAAAGAAGTAGATGTGCAAAAAATGAGAATAAACGGTTGCGCGTTTGTGCAATTTTTCGTATTTTTTCTCAAAACTAGGAATATAGTACCGTAGAACTGACCAGAAAAACGCAGGAACTTTTTTTCGACTTTGTGCACACTTATCCGGCCGTCCATGGTATTATAATAACTGTAAAAACCCCCAATACATTATATAGTTTTTGCTATACCCCATAGTAAAAATACCTTCTCCTAAAAAGGCAGCGTTCGAAGCTGTCTTTTTTTTTTATAAAGTGCATCGTGTACGACCACATTCGGGAAAGGATGCAAATTGGGTATGAAAATAACCCACAGGAAACACATGTGCAAAAAACAGGAATAAACGGTTGCGCGTTTGTGCAATTTTTCGTATTTTTTCTTAAAACTGGGAATATAGTACCGTAGAACTGACCAGAAAAACGCAGGAACTTTTTTCGACTTTGTGCACACTTATCCGGCCGTCCATGGTATTATAATAACCGTAAAAACCCCCCAATACATTATATAGTTTTTGCTATACCCCATAGTAAAAATACCTTCTCCCTAAAAAGACAGCGTTCGAAGCTGTCTTTTTTTATTTTGTTTTCACTTATACAAAATAACCAAAAACGAGTCATACTTTTTGTGAGGTTTGTGCACACTTTCGCAGGGGTTCATGCTATTATAATAACCGTAAAAACCCCCCAATACATTATATATAGTTTTTTTGCTATACCCCATAGTAAAAATACCTTCTCCCTAAAAGGCAGCGTTCGAAGCTGTCTTTTTTTATTATCTGAAATTATTCAAAAATTTTATTCTGAAAGATATTTCCCCATGATGAATCGTGTATATAATAGTTGGAAACAGGAGGGCAGGCATGAAAAAAACAAATGACACTCCAATGGAAGATTTTCAGGCATTATATAACCGACAGGTGAATCGTGTTTATAGACTGGCGCTGGTTATGCTGGGCAGCCAAAGTGATGCTGAAGACATGGTACAGATGGTATTTCTGAAAGTCTGGGAGAAAAAAATAAGTTTCGGGACACAGATCATGAAACGGCATGGATTCTGACCGCAACGAAAAATCAGTGCAAAGATGTACTAAAAAGTTATGAGCGGAAACATTGCGGTACACTCGAAGAGATGCCGGAACCGGGTATTGCATCGGAAAACCATATGGAAAATGTTGTGTGGCTGGCACTGGAGTCGCTGGAACCAAAATACCGGATTCTGCTGTATCTGTATTATTATGAAGGCTATTCCATACGGGAACTGACTGCGGTTCTGAAACGAAAAAGAAAGTACATTGCAGACGCAGCTTGCTGCAGGACGCAGGAAATTGAAAGAAGAGCTCAAAAAGCAGGGGAGATTCCACAAAATTGGGAAAGGGAGGGAAAATAAAATGATGAGTGATCCTGAAAAATGGGAAGAAATTTTCAAATATACGATTGATCAGACGTCACCGGATCAGGAACGGAAAGAGCAGATGTGGAACCGGCTTCAGAGTACAATTTCAGGAAGAGGACAGAAGCGGAAGCAGGTCATACGATTCGGGTGGCAGCCACATGGCCGGAAAACATTTGCAGCGGCATTGGCCGGAACCTGTGTGATTGCAGTCTGCCTGTTGACCGGCGTAGGTGTCAATGCCGCAACGGATGGTGCATTATTGGATTCTATCCGGGAATTTTGCGGACTTCCGGTACAGCAGAAGAAAACGGCAGACGAAGGATTGAAGCTGAAAAATGAAGTGTATGCACCGGAACTGGCAGGATGTTCTGAAAAATATGTGGTATTTGCCAATGAACGCGCACTGATAGTATATGAACGGCAGGAAAAAAAGCTTCTGGCGGCACTGGATCTGCAGGCAATGGACTGCAATTATTTTAATACCGACAGTATCCATACCCGTGCGCTGCTGCAGAAAGACACGATATATATTTTTAATGAGAAAAAGGAACAGCAGCCAACGCAGATGTATGTGTATGATCTTAAAAAAAGACTGATGTATCATCCGCGCTTTCCGTGACGGAGGATGTTCGAAAACTGGAACTGGTTTACCGGGAGTGGAAAACGTTTTCCGCAGAAAATTCCCTGGACACATTTTCTGGTATGGCAGACGGGGACTACTGGAACAGTCTGATAAATTCCGGTAAAGATGGGAAAGAAACGGGCGTTTACAGTCAGCAGTGTATTGTATGGACGGATAGGGCTGGCAGACAGTACCGCAGTGCTTTAGTTATTATCGGTGGAGATGATTATGAACTGTATTCCTGCCCGGCGGATGACACGGAGAAAATTTCGAAGGAAAAGCTTTTGGTACAGACGTATTCTGATGAGATACAGACGGAAACTGCGACGGAAGAGAATACGCAGCATACAGGACTGCCGGAATTTGCTTATCAGGGAGACGATGAAATTATGAAACTTGTCTGTGATTACATGATTAAAAACAGAAACGAGTATGAATATCTGGAAAACGGTGGAATTTATATTTATGTGCCGGAGCCGGTCATTGTGAAAACAGTCAGAACCGGAAATGATCTGTTTATTTTTGGGAATTTCTGGTGGGAAACATACTACCGGAACGGAAATACGCTGATGAGTGACAGTGGAAGTGAAATGCCTGCACGGTTACATTTTGTTTCGTATGGAAATGGCAGTTATATTTTTAAGGATAAAGAAGTGGCAGGGGACGGATCTTACTATGGCACAAGTATTCGTGAATTCTGCGAAGGATATCAGGTAGATCCGCAGAAACTGATGGATACCGCGGAGGCACATAAAAAAATTCGTATAAAAATGCTTCGTGATTATGTAAAGCAGAATCATCTAGACATCCAATATTACAAAGATTACGGCTGGGATCCGGTGGCACTGGATAAATAATAAAAGAAAAAAGACTTGTCACAGAATAAAAAATTATGCTATAATTCCAAATTGTCAGAGTGCTTCGCATTCTGATGGAAATGGGCAGATTCCCGAGTGGCCAAAGGGGACAGACTGTAAATCTGCTGCAAATTGCTTCGGTGGTTCGAATCCACCTCTGCCCATTCTTTTAAGACCGACATTGTGTCGGTCTTTTTTTGTGCAGATTATTAAAAAATGAAATAAGGTATTGTTGGAAAATCTTAAAAAGAATGCGCATAAAGCATAAGCAATTATGCGGATAATATAATAAAATATTGTCAGTCGCGGTGCGCACAGCGCGCAGTAGATTCACGCTCGATCAGCTTAGGACGCAGCAGCGTTTTGCTGATCGGAATGTGATGGATCAGGGAATTTAAAATATCGTAAGCACAACGGCCAAGCTCGTTGCGTTCCTGACGGATTGTGGTAAGCGGCGGGTCAAAAGTGGCAGCAATGGATATGTCGTCAAAACCAACAACACTGACGTCTTCCGGCACGCGGAATCCGCGCTTCGTACATTCGTCAATGACACCTTTGGCAATCAGGTCATTGCCGCAGACCACGGCAGTGGCACCGGCGGAAAGAAATCCGGGAACATGATATTTGGCACTGTCGGATACATAGTAGCCGTAAGCTGTCAGATCCTTCTGTACAGGAAGTGAGGCAGCAGCCATAGCACTTTCAAAGGCCTCCTGCCGCTGGTCAGAAACCAGTGAGTATAAGGAACCGTTTAAGAATGCAATGTTTTTATGCCCGAGATTAACCAGATGATTTACTGCCATGGTGATGCCTTCGTAGCTGTCGGTTCCAAGATAGCAGACATTTGGATTTCCAGAGATGAAATTGTCAAAAAGCACAGTTGGCATGGTAGTGTTTTCCAGCTGCTTGATCCAGGAATCATGCAATGCAAGACCCATCAGAAAGGCTCCGCAATAGCCGTTTTTCAACAGAAAGGTATCGTATTTTTCCTCTTCCTGAAATGCCGGGGTGATGGGGAGAATATCAACATCCCATTTGCGGCGGAACGCATTCTGTTTGAAACCGAGAACTATGTCATATCCGAATTCATCAATTGTTTCGTAATTCATGTTTTCTATGAAAATGCAAAGCTTGCGGTTTTCCACTTTCTTGGAACGCTTGGTGCTGTATCCCATCTCCACAGCGGTATCGAGAACCATCTGCCGCAGCTCATCACTTATGTCACTTGCGCCGTTTAAACCTTTGGAGACTGTGCTTACAGAAACTCCAAGACGATTGGCAATATCTTTGATTGTAGCCATATATTTTCTCCTGTGATTCCTTATGTTTAAATGATTATAAATCAGTTTGGGAAACTGTGCAATTCTTTCTCAAAAAAAAGTTTCGAAAAAAACAGAGCAATAGTGTTGTGAATATGTACAAAAACACAATATAAAATACGTGAAAAGTGGGGAAAATGGTGTCCGAAAACGCAAAATCGTTGACAAAATGACGTAGAGAAACTAAAATTAAGACAGATACGAAAAAACACGAAACAATCCAAAAAGATTTTTAGATGGTTTTTCCAATAATCCGAAGGAGAATTCGTGATTTAAAAGACGGGGTGAAGAATCTTGGAAGGACAAGAAGTAGCAAGAGGTTCCGGAATCCTTCTTGCAGTATCAAGCCTACCGTCAGAGTATGGTATTGGCACTCTGGGTGATGCAGCATTCCATTTTGTGGATCTGCTGGTGGATCTGAAACAAAAGTACTGGCAGGTGCTTCCTGTCGGACCTACAAGTTTTGGGGACAGCCCATATCAGAGCTTTTCGGCATTTGCCGGAAATCCTTATCTGATTGATCTGGATCAGCTTGCCAGAGAAAAGCTTCTGACGCCGGAGGAAATCCGGAACTATTACTGGGGAACACAGAAATCTGCCATTGATTATGCAGCACTCTTTGAAAACAGGACGCTGGTTCTGCAGAAAGCATTTGGTCGGTTTGACGAACACGAACCGGAATTTCAGCAGTTTGTAGAAGAAAAAACAGGGACTGGGTCGAAGATTATGGACTGTATATGGCACTGAAAGTATCCAATGGAAACCAGAACTGGCAGAGCTGGCCGGAAAATATTCAAAAAAACAACCGGTTGCGCTTGCAAAGTGCCGAAAAGAGATGTATAATAACATCATGTTTTGGGTGTTTTGCCAATATAAGTTCTTCCAGCAGTGGGGAAAACTTAGGGAATATGCCAACAGCAAAGGAATCCAGCTGATCGGAGATGTACCATTTTATGTGGGAAAGGACAGCGTGGATACCTGGATGCATCCGGAACAGTTTTTACTGGATGAGAATGGCGAAGCTGCTTATGTGGCAGCTGCAATTCCGGATAAGTTTTCCGAAACAGGTCAGGTATGGGGAAATCCACTGTATAACTGGCCTCTCATGCAGGAGGATGGGTTTTCCTGGTGGAAACGAAGAATGCAGATCAGTACAAAGCTCTTTGATGTAATCCGGATGGATCATTTCATCGGGTTCGTCAAAAATTATATGGTTCCGAAAGATGCCACGGATGCTTCAGGCGGACGGTGGATGAAGGGACCGGGGCGCAAACTGACCGACGCTTTGAATTCCGTTTTGAATGGAACAACAGTGATCGCCGATGATTACGGCGGCAAGGCATTGATACCGGGAGTGAAAAAAAACTCCTTGCAAAGACAGGGTGGCTGGACACAAAAGTTCTGATGTTTGCATTTGACGGAGATCCGTCCAATGAACATCTGCCACATAATTATCCGGGAAGCCACACAGTGGTATACGCGGGAACGCATGACAATGATACGATTGTAGGATATTTCAGGGACAAGACAGAATATGAACTGGCTTATCTGTATGAATATCTCAACATCAGCAGTCAGGAAGAAATCCCGGATGCACTGATCCGGTGTGCATATGCAAGTATTGCAGACATCGCGGTCATACAGATGCAGGATTTGCTGAAGCTCGGGAACGGGCAAGAATGAATGCACCGTCTACCGTGGGTTATAACTGGCGGTGGAGATTGAACAAAGAACAGCTCGCGGAAAGCCGTCGGGCGTGGATACGGAATCTTGCGGCGGTATACCGCAGATGACGCAGAAATTACGATATAGAGCGCAGAGGTTTTATATAGATACTTTTGAACTATCATTTTTGAAAAAGGAGAGGAAAACGATGAAAAAGAAAGTATTAGCAGCAATGCTTGTCGCAGCAATGACAGCTACAATGTTCGCTGGATGCGGCAGCAAGGACAACGGAGCATCTAATGATGGAACACAGGCAGCAAACAGTGGAAGCACTTCCGAGTCAGCAGAACCGGTTGATGTAAAACTTACTGTTATGGGACCTTCCGAGGATCAGGATGATGCACAGGGGGCATGGTTAAAGACAGAGTGTGAGGCATTTAACGAGGAACATCCGGAGTGGAACATTAAATATGAATATGTAACGTGTTCAGAGTCTGATGCAAAAGACACCGTATTACAGGATCCTGCAAGTGCAGCGGATGTATACATGTTTGCAAATGACCAGATTGCTGATCTGGTTGATGCCGGAGCATTAACAAAGCTCGGTGGAGATGTAGCAGAATATGTTAAGAGCTCCAACCCAGAAGCTATGGCAGCAACTGTTACATAGAACGGAGATATTTATGGTGTTCCTTATACACCAAATACATGGTTTATGTATTATGATAAGAGAGTCTTCTCAGAAGATGATGTAAAGAGCCTTGATACAATGCTTGAGAAAGGAAAAGTTTCTTTCCCATTTGACAATGGCTGGTATCTTGCTTCCTTCTATGCAGCAAACGGATGTACAATCTTCGGAGATGGTACAGATGCATCTAAGGGATATGACTTCGGCGGAGACAACGCTGTAGCAGTAACAAAGTACATTGTTGACTTATTCAACAACAAGAATTTCGTAATGGACAATAACGAAGGATCCCTTGGTCTTGCCGGATTAAAGGATGGATCTGTAAATGCTTACTTCAATGGTAACTGGAATTATGATGCAGTAGTTAAGAACCTTGGTGAGGAGAACGTTGGTGTTGCAGCCCTTCCTACAATCAACGTTGACGGAAAAAGACTGCCAGCTGAAGGCATTCCTTGGTTCTAAGGCTATTGGTGTTAACCCGAACTGCAAGAATCAGGAAGTTGCTGTTAAGCTTGCTGCATACTTAGGAAGCGAAGACGCACAGTTAAAGCATTTTGAGTTAAGAAAGCAGGCTCCTGTTAATACAAACCTTGTTTCTAACGAAGAAGTTGCTAAGGATGCAGTTGCATCAGCTTTGGCAAACGTAGCAACAAATTGCTCTATCGCTCAGCCAATCATCCCAATGCAGGCTTACTGGGATGCAGCTACACCATTCGGTGATGCATTTGTACACGGTGCTGAAGGACAGATCACAGCAGACAATGCTAAGGAAAAGACAGAAGCATTAAACGAGCAGTTAAACAGCTCACTTACAGAGTAATCTTTTCCAAAAAGGAAAAGACAAAAGAAACAATTCCAAGGTTCTGGGGATTCCCCGGAATCTTGGAATACATGAGTCTATAAATATGGCATAGAGTAACATGTGCCGGGAGGATAAGTATGATAGGTGCAAACAAAAAGAAGTCGGACTTCGCTACACCGTACACTGTATCCAATGCGCTTACGAAGGGCGGGGCTGCAGTTAAGTTATCAGCGCTTATAATGGGATTGGGAAACATCGCCCACAAGCAGATTATCAAAGGTTTAATTTTTTTGGCAATTGAGATTGGCTATATTATGTTTATGGTCAATGCAGGTGCATATTATCTTTCCATGCTTCCTTCATTAGGATGGAGAAAAACAGGAAGAGGTATTTAATGAACAGAAACAGATATATGAGTATGTACAGGGTGACAATTCCGTATTATTGTTGTTATACGGTGTTGCTACGATTGCGATCACTCTTTTATTTATTTATATGTGGGCTGAAAATTTAAGAAGCGCATATATGGCAGAGTGCCTCGCAAAAGAGGGGAAAGAAATCAATTCTTTTGGCAAGGATGTCAAAAGTTTATTTGATAAAAAATTTATACAAGACATTAATGTTTCTCCCATTGATGGGAATTCTTATTTTTACAGTTTTACCATTGTTATTCATGATTCCAATGGCATTTACCAATTATTCTACGATCAACAAGCATCTGACCTTATTTGACTGGGTTGGATTGGCGAACTTTAAGACGGTACTTGGACTTGGCGGAAAGATAGGCAAGACATTCTGGAGGGTTTTAGGATGGACCATTGTCTGGGCAGTATGTGCAACATTCTTATGTAACTTCCTGGGACTGATCCTTGCGATTGTCATCAACCGCAAAGAGACAAAGTGCAAAGCATTCTGGCGTACCTGTTTTGTTATTTCCATTGCAGTACCACAGTTTGTATCTTTACTGGTTATGAGACAGATGCTTCAGGAACATGGGGCGATCAACAACCTGCTGATGGAGTGGGGACTTATCCAGAATCCGCTTCCATTCTGGACCAATACGATGTGGGCGCGTGTATCGGTTATTTTAATTAACTGCTGGGTTGGTATTCCATATACCATGCTTCAGGTTACCGGTGTATTGCAGAATGTACCGGCAGAGTTGTATGAGGCAGCCAAGATTGATGGTGCCAATGCCGCACAGATTTTCCGCAAAATTACATTGCCATATATTATGTTTATTATGGGACCTTATATCATTACACAGTTCACAGGTAACATCAATAACTTTAACGTTATCTATCTGTTATCTGCAGGAAAGCCTACACCAGTCGGAGAGACCGCAGGTAAGACAGACTTGCTGGTAACATGGCTGTACAAGTTAACCGTCGATTATCAGTATTACAACATCGGTGCCGTGATTGGTATCTTAACATTCGTAGTTCTTTCTATTGTGGCATTAGTCACCTACAGAAATACGAAAAGCATACAAAGATGAGGAGGGATTCATGTAATGAGCAGTGCAAAAAGTAAGCAAACGCCCTATGACCGCTGGCCGGGCAAAGAAAATTGCAAAAAATTCATTGGTACATATAATCCTTGCCATCCTGGTAGTGATCTGGTTATTCCCGATTTTCTGGATTATCATGACAAGTTTGAGAGGGGAAAGTGGTGCATATACCGCATATTTCTTCCCAAAAAGAACTGACATTTAATAACTATAAGAGACTCTTTACGGAGACAACATTGTTGAACTTCCCGAGAGCTTTTATAAATACGCTGATTATTTCCGTTTTTTCATGTTTGATCTCTACGGTATTTGTGCTGAGTGTATCTTACTGTATGTCAAGACTGCGCTTTAGAATGCGTAAAGCATTTATGAATCTGGCAATGATCCTTGGATTATTCCCGGCATTCATGTCCATGGTTGCAGTATACTTTATTTTAAAAGCAGTTGGACTGACCGAGGGAAGTGGGCTTCGTATCGCTCTGATTCTGATTTATTCTGCAGGATCTGGTGTTGGATTTTATATCGCAAAGGGATTCTTTGGATACGGTACCAAAGTCTCTGTCAGAGGCAGCGATTCTGGATGGATGTAATCAGTTCCAGGTATTTTACAAGATCATCCTTCCGCTCAGTAAACCAATCGTTGTATATACGATCCTACGGCATTCCTTGCTCCATGGCTTGACTTCGTATTTGTACGTGTCATTGTTGGACCAAAGGATAAGTATTGGACGGTATCACTTCTCCTGTACAATATGCTGGAGAAAGAGTTTGTAAACGGATGGTTTACAAGATGGGCTGCAGCCGCAGTTATTGTGTCTATTCCGATCTCTATTCTCTTCGTATTTATGCAGAAATTCTATGTAGATGGTCTGACAGGCGCTGTAAAGGGTTAATGATGAAAGATAGAAAGCCGGTGGTCGTTTGACCGCCGGTTTTTTCATCCGATGAAGAAAGGAAAGGTTATGAAAAAAGAATTTTGTCGGCAGTTGTTGTGCTGGTGCTTTTTGCCGGGGTGCTTGCAGGCTGTATTTCGGGGCACGGTACACAGGAAGCAAAATTAAATATTATGGATGATAATTACCGTAATTACTATGAAATTTTTGTCGGCTCCTTTTATGACAGTGATGGGGACGGCATGGGGGATTTAAAGGGTGTGGAAGAAAAAGCTGGATTACATCTCAGATCTGGGATGCAACGGAATCTGGCTCATGCCGATCATGCCTTCCCCAACCTATCATAAATATGATACAACGGATTACGAAGCGGTGGACGAGGCATATGGTACGGCGGATGATTTTAAAGAGCTGGCAAGTGCGTGTCATGAAAAAGGTATCCGGCTGATCATTGATGTGGCAATGAACCACAGTTCTTCCCAGCATCCATGGTTTACACAGGCATGTGAGTATCTTGCCGGTCTGAAGGCAGGAGAAAAACCGGACGATACAGTGTGTCCGTATGTGGATTACTATCATTTTTCTGACAAGCAGGAGGGAACAACCTACTATGCAGTGCCGGGAAGCAGCAGCTGGTGGTATGAGGGATCCTTCTGGTCGGAAATGCCGGATCTGAACCTGAAAAGCCCGGCAGTACAGAAGGAATTTGAAGAAGTTGCGGATTACTGGATAGATCTCGGTGTGGATGGTTTCCGGATGGATGCGGCCATGCATTATGAAGAAAATGCAACCAATGCGAATTGTGATATTTTAAATAAACTGTACACATACTGTAAAGAAAAAAATCCACAGTTTTATATGGTATCCGAAGTGTGGGCGAGTGAGAATGTCATTGCGGATTATTATGCGAGTGGAACACCAAGCATGTTCAATTTTGATGCGGGAACGGCAAAAGGGGCACTGGTCAATGCGGTAAGAAAGGGCGATCCGGTAAGCCTTGTGAATTCCATGCTGAAATATCAGAATGATTTCTCCCAAAAAAATCCGGATTATATTGATGCACCGTTTTTGTCCAATCACGATATGGCAAGGATTGCCAATACGCTGGTGAATGATCCGGATAAGATTAAGACAGCAGCAGGTCTCCTGATGACAATGAACGGCAGTCCGTTTGTTTATTATGGGGAAGAAATTGGCATGAACAGTTCCGGAACAAAGGATGAAAATAAGCGTATTCCGATGGTGTGGTCAAAAACTGACACCACAGGAATGACAAAGGGACCGAAGCAGATATGGATGCTGGAATTGAATCTCCGTTTCCGGCAGAAGATGAACAGGAAAAGGATAAGGATTCTATCTTAAGTTACTATAAAAATGCGCTTCGTCTGCGGAATCAGAATCCGGAAATTGCAAGGGGAACCATAGAAAAAGTAGAAAGTCTGTGTAAAGATTCACAGGCGGCAATCACGAAAACGTATCAGGACAGTACCATCGGAATTGTGTATAATCTTGGGGAAGGAAACGGTACGGTTGACCTGAAGAAAACAGCACTTGAAAATATGAACCTGGAGGGAAGCCTGACACTGAAAGAAGAGACGGTACAGCTGAAAGATGGGAAACTGGAGATGCCGGCATGCAGTATTGCTGTGTTAAAATAGTAAAGTATAACAAATTATAGTAGTTTCAAGTTGAGTTTTTGTCAGATTGTAGTATATTATCTATATTATAGGCGGGGAGGAATCGTCTGAATTAACGGGGCGTATGCAATATGAAAAAAAACGATGAGCAGAAAGTAAATAAACTAAAGAAAGAAAAGGTCAAAAAAGAGAAAACAAAGAAAATACCGAAACGTGACAATGCTTCCCGGAAGGAAAAAAAGATAAACATCAAAGCGTCACCCGGTGGGCAGAAAAGGGAAAAATCGGAAATCCCATTCTATCGCAGCATTGCGATGCGGCTGGTTGGGGCTTTTTTAATCCCGGTGATAGGTGTGCTGGTTCTTGGTATTACCTCTTACAATAACGCTTCCAATGCCATTGTGGATACATACAAAGAATCTGTACAGCAGACTGCTGATACGATGCAGCAGTATATCAATCTGGTTATCACGAGTGAGAAGGACGAATTTAAGACCTATCTGACCGAGTCGGATCTGCGTAAGTATTTTGCAGGACTGATGGAGGTGTATGATGAGAGCTCCGTGCGCAAAGACTATCAGAGCAGACTGCGCAATAAGATGGCACTCGACAGCAAGATTCAGGGAGCCTATATTATCGCGGACAACAAGCGTACGATTGACTGTCAGGGAATTGTTCGTGACCGAAATGTTTATACGGACTATGTCGGATGCGATCAGGGAAAACTGGTCAGCGAAAGTGCAACAAACTGGTTTTTTTCTTCGGGGCAGATGAAAGTTCGGATAAAGTACTGGATCTGGGAATTGATTCCTACTGTCTGCGAATTGCCAAAAAAATGAACAATCAGCCGGCCATGATGATCATAAACATCAGTGATTCCTTTATCCGTTCCGCCATGCAGTCACTGGACCCTGGAAAGGGAGGCTATGTAGCATTAATTACGGATACGGATGGAAAAGAGTTTTATTCCGATGAATCCGTCAAGACGGAAAAAGCACTGATTTACGGTACAAGTTTTTATAAGAAAGCATTGAACGGGAAAAAAGATTCCGGAAACCAGATGATTACATTTAATGGAAAGTCATACATGTTTGTATACAGTAAACTTTCAGCCGGAGATCTTATGGTTACGGCACTGATTCCTTCTGACCGTCTGCTTGAGCAGTCATCCGGAATCAAACAGCTGACAACCGTACTTGTGATTGTCTGTATGATCATCGCACTTGCACTTGGATTATTCCTTTCGAGTCAGATGACAGGAACCATCAAATATATTCTGCGTCAGCTGCGCAAAGTTTCCAATGGAAACCTTACGGTTCATCTTTCCGCAAAGCACAAAGATGAGTTTGGTTTACTGTGTGATGGTGTCAATGATACCGTAGAGCATATGAAATCGCTGATTCTGGATGTCAATGATGTGAGTCAGCAGGTTGGAGAAGCGGCAATTCATGTGGCAGAGGCATCCGGAACATTCCTTGAAACCTCTAAGAATATTCAGAGTGCAGTTGAAGAGATTGAGAGTGGTGTGAACAAACTGGATACCGGTTCCGATAACTGTATGAGTCAGATGGATTCCTTATCGGGAAAGATTAATAATGTAAGCTCCAATGCAGATGAATTGGGAAAACTTACTTCTGCAACTGGAGAAACCATTACCACCGGTATATCTTCTGTACAGACACTTACGCAGACATCCGAGACCACTGCAAACATTACAAGAAATGTCATTCAGTCAATACAGGAACTGGAAGAAAAATCAAAATCCATCAGCAACATTGTTTCTGCGATCAATGATATTGCGGAACAGACGAATTTACTTTCCCTGAATGCGTCCATTGAGGCAGCGCGTGCGGGAGATGCCGGCAGAGGATTTTCTGTGGTCGCAGAAGAAATCCGAAAGCTTGCCGATCAGTGTCTTGCTTCTTCTTCCCAGATTTCTTCCATTGTAGATGAAATCGTTTCCAAGACGGGAGAAGTGGTAAATATCGCAAGACAGGCGGAAGATGCAGTTTCTTCCCAGTCTTCCGTTGTAGAGGATACCACAAATTCCTTTAAACAGATTGACCAGCTTGTAGCGCAGCTGATTCAGGCACTGCAGACGATTTCGAATAATGTGCAGGAAATGAATGGTGCACGAAACGAGACACTCAGTGCAATTGAGAGTATTTCCGATGCGTCCACCCAGACGGCAGAATGTTCTTCATCGGTACATTCGGCAGCAGGTACGCAGCTGGATGCAATCAAGAATCTGGATGAAGCATCCCAGAGTCTTACGACCAAGGCCCAGAGCCTGCTGGATGCACTGTCAACGTTCCAGGTTTAAGCAAAAAGTGAAAAAGCCTGAAGATGAAATGCTTCAGGCTTTTTTTATGGAGGAAGAAAATGCGGACAATTATCGTAGTCATTTATGTTTTTTTATTTTTGATTCTTGGACTGCCGGTTCTCGGAATCGAATGGATTATCGCAAAATTTGATAAACATGCAGCCGATATCAGCCAGCTTCGGATTGTGCAGTGGGGACTGCGCTGTGTATCTTTTTTGGCGGGGGTTCATCTGACTGTTGAGGGAAAAGAACATGTACCAACGGATCAGGCTGTACTTTATATTGGAAATCACCACAGCATTTTTGATATTGTCATTACTTATGCACAGTGTCCGAATCTGACCGGGTATATTTCCAAAGATGGTGTCAATAAGGTTCCGCTGCTGGGAATATGGATGCGCCGTCTGTATTGTCTGTTTCTTGACCGCAAGGATTTAAAGCAGGGACTTAAGACCATTCTGACCGCTATCGATCAGGTGAAGTACGGCATTTCTATCTGTATTTTCCCGGAGGGAACGAGAAATCGTGACCGGGAGGATGCAACGACGCTTTTGCCGTTTAAGGACGGTTCTTTTAAAATAGCACAGAAGACGGGATGCCCGATTATTCCGATGGCACTTACCGGGACGGCAGATATTTTTGAAAATCATTTTCCGTGGCTGCACAGTACAGAGGTAAAACTGACGTATGGAGAACCGATTATTCTTTCGGAGCTTTCCAAGGAAGATCAGAAACATATCGGTGTATACTGTCAGAATGTGATTCATGAAATGCTGCAGGAACACAAAAATACAAAAGAATAGATCGCACGACCGCTGCATAGGATAGCATAAGAACGAAAATAGAGTGGTCAACCATGAAAGATAAAAAAAGAAAGTATATCCTGATGATCATTTTGCTGGGGGTGCTTATGCTGCTGAGCGGGTGTGTGCGAAAAGAATGTGAGGAGAAGGTAAAGGATCTGGAGTTTACCGTGACAAAGGAGGAAGAACTTCCGGAAGCCTTAAGACAACAGATTGAAGAAAAAAAAAGGGGGGGATTTCCGTTTTACATACAGCGATAATGAATATTTATACGTTGCCAGAGGTTATGGAATACAGGAGACCGGAGGATACAGCATCTCCGTGGAAGACTGTTATCTGAGTGATACCGCCATCTGTGTAAAGACGAGACTGCAGGGACCGGAAAACGGAGAAGAGGTGACAAAAGCACCTAGTTATCCGTTTATTGTATTGAAGCTGGAACTGCGGGAGGAAGAGGTACTGTTTCAATAGGGTACTTAAGAACTATTTAAAAAGTTTAACACTCTGCTATACTAAAGCTACTAGATATAGTATTTTCTAGAATATTCAACTCAAATGGAGGAGGCAACAATGGAACAGGCACAGATTAGCAAGGTTCGGGCATCCGTTCATCGGCAGCGCGGTAACAGAGTGAAAATTCAGTTAGACCGTGGACGTAACAAGGTAGATATTCAGGAAGGCGTTATCCAGGGCGCATATCCAAGCGTTTTTACAGTACTTGTAGATGACGAGCGAGAGGAAAATCCTCCACAGTTATTGTCATTCAGTTACACTGATATTATTACAAAGGACATTCGAATGAAACTTTGTTAGGAATGAATAAAATTCCCTTTCTTTGAATAAGTATTAGTATACTTACTTCAAAGAGAGGGATTTTTTTGTTTTGGAATTGAAGAGACAGCTGTTCAGACAGAATTTACTAAGGAGCAAGGCGTTTACCCAGATTACGCTGGATGATGACTGTATTGTAAAAGACAACAAACCGGATCTGTTGAACATTATACATACCAGGGGTTCTGTTATTTTTGATGGATGTCAAGGTGAGCAGCCAGACGGTGTGGGTTACCGGACAGTTGCGTTTTGTCGTGTTATACCGCAGTGAAGATAACCGGCTGGAATCTTTTACGGACAGTATAAATTTCGGAGAAAAAAAATTTTTATGGATGAGGTGGAAGAACGCGATACCGTCAATCTGAGCGGAGATCTGGAGGATCTGAATATCAGTGCCATCAATTCCAGAAAGCTTGCCGTGCGTGCTCTGCTTGGCATTCATGCCGTGTGTGAGGTGCCGGTGGAAGAAGAAATTGTAAGTGGTGTTGAAAATGATCCGGATATTCAGCAGAAAAGCCGGACGATGCAGCTTTTGGCACTGACATCCGCGAAAAAGGATATCCTGCGTGTGCACAGTGATATTGCACTGCCACAGTCCAGTCCGAATATCGGACATCTGCTTTATGATTATGTGGAAGTGCGTAACCGGCAGGTGATCTGCACCGGGGAGCAGATGCAGATTCAGGGAGAAGCGTATGTGAATGTATTGTACAGCAGTCCGGAAGGAAAAATGGAGTGGTATGAAACGATGGTTCCGTTTTCCGAATCAATAGAAGGGGGAATGACCGGAACACAGCCGATCTGCTGGGTACATTGCCAGACGAAAGAATATGAGGTGGAACCGGCAGAAGATTATGATGGCGAAATGAGGGCGCTGAGCCTGAATCTTTCCATGGATGTGGAAATGAAGCTGTGGGAAGAAAGGAATGTGGAACTTCTGGCAGATGTCTATTCGCTGGAAACAAATCTTGTGCCACAGAAAGAAATGGTCTGTGCAAAAAAAACTGCTGATTAAAAATGAAGCAAAACTGCGGATCTCTGAACAGATGAAGCCGGCGGAAGAACAGGAACGGATCTTACAGCTGTGTTCTTTTGAGGGGCATGCAGAGATGGATCATGTGGAACCGGTGGAAAACGGGTTACAGGTAGAAGGAATCCTGACGGTTGATATTTTGTATGCAACGACGGATGACAGTTTTCCGATTGCACATACGCAGGAACAGATTCCGTTTACACAGATTGTTGATGTTCCCGGCATGAAAGGGCACACGGAAGATATTTCTTATGAAATCGAGCCGGCGATTGATCAGCTTGCGGTGAATTTGCTGGATAACGAACGATTTGAGGTCAAGGCGGTTATTTCCCCTGCAGACAATTGTACAGCAGGAAGTGTGCATGGAAAAAAAATTGTGGATATCCATAAGGAACCGCTAGACGCGGTGGAACTGATGAAGCAGCCGGGAATTGTTGGCTATATTGTTAAAAAAGAAGAACAATTATGGGACATTGCAAGACATTTTCATACTACCGAGGCAGAAATTATGGAGACAAACGGACTCAAATCGGCAGATGTGCAGCAGGGCGATAAGTTACTCATTGTAAAGAAAGTGAGTGAATGTTAGAATTGATGATAGAAAGCGTCAAAAAGGAGAAAGTTATGGAAAACGAAAGAAAAAAGAAATTTCAGGACTATGCACCACCGGAGCAGAAACCATCGGGGGGATATAACTTAAACGGGGTGTATTATTCGCGTGACGGACAGCGGCTGGATGATCAGCCAAAGAAGAGCTGGAGCCAGCGGGAATACGAGCGCGCGGAGCGCGAAAAAATACACTGCCGGGCGAAACGGGAGCAGGGAGAAAGTGAGGTTGATGCGCAGGGAAATCCGGTCAAGGACAATTCGGGAGTCAAAAAGGCCATCGCAATTGTTGTGATTGTTCTGGGCGTGATCGCTTCCATCGCACTGCCGGGATCTGCAACATGGGCGGTGATATTTGCAATCGTTACACTTATCAGCGCCAGAAAACAAAAAGCAGAGTTACGATGCCGGGGACTGGGAACGTTTCCGCACAAGTGCCAAAAAAAGCAACGAGGTGGCTTTGGGTAACACTGGGGTTGTCCTGTGTAGGTGTGGTTGCAATCTTCGGAATCGTGGGAATATATTTAAAGTCCGACAACGGTACTGTGGGTCTGATTCGTGAGGCAATTCAGACAATCCGGGACGATGACAGTTCCCATCCTTCTGAAAATTTCCACAATGATGCTGAGGCAGATTCAAAAAAAAGTAAGACGCCGGATGGAAAATTTAAGAATCTGAATGGGGAGAATGTGTCTTATGTGCATGGATTTAATACATTCGCCCTTGCCGGAAACGAATTTTCGATTCCGTGTAAATTTTCGGAGTTTGAAAAAGCAGGATTTACCATCCGTAACGATGAAGAGAAAAAGATTAAGCCGGGAGAATCTGATGGTTATGCATACTATGAGGAGGATGGAACTTACCGCGGGACGATCTTTATTTTTAATACATCGGATAAGGATATTGTGCCGGAAAAGGGAATCGTTGGAGGACTTACATTAAATCCGGGTTCACCGGTGAAAAAAACGATCTGAAACTGGCAGGGGATCTGGGGTTTGAGAGTCAGCCGGATGATTTTGGACAGGTTTTGGGATATCAGCTCACAAATTATGTGAGCATGAGCAATTATACGTCCTATGAGTGGTATTTTGAAGACCAGGGATATTATACCAGCCTGCAGGCACAATATGGGGAAGATGGAAAACTGAGTACGGTCTGGTTAATGAATAATGCTGATTTGCGGAATTAATGGCTGTTTTTGAAAAAATTTATGAATTTTTCCTTAATTAGTAAGAAAAACCAGTAGAAAAAATATGTATTTTGTGCCACAATAAAAAGAAGGTATGGGAGCACTCCCATGGAAGATAAGTCTGGAGCATAATATGCATAAGAAAATACATGTAAAAACAAAGAATAAGATTTGTGCAGCAGTATTGGTGTTTGTTCTGGCCGGGTCACTTACCGCAGGTGCGTGTGCGGTACCGAATGTGTATGCAAAGACCGAGGCAGAGAAAAAGAAGCGTGATGCGTACAAGAAAAAACTGAAAGCAAAAAACAGCGATATTGCAAATATCAAAGACAGTCAGTCGGATGTAAAAGACAGCATCACTGCTGCCGCAGCCAGAATGAAAACACTTGTTTCCAAGCAGGAACAGCTGAAGTCGGATATTAAGGACAAGCAGAATGAAGTGGAGCAGGCAAACAAAAAGCTGGAAGAAGCAAAGGAAGAAGAACAGAACCAGTATGATGCCATGAAGCTCAGGATTCAGTATCTGTATGAGAACAGTACGGATAATTCCATCTGGTCTGCCATTCTGGAGTCCAATGGGCTGTCCGATATGTTAAACCGTATTGAATATGCGACCGATCTGTACAAATCTGACAGGGAACTTATGACTTCTTATCAGAATGCGGTAAAGAAGGTTGAGGACTGGACGATGCAGCTGGCAGATGAGATGGACAGTCTGCTTGCTTTGCAGGATAAGTATCAGACCCAGCAGGGGGAACTGAAAACCCTCATGGCAAAGCTCGAACAACAAAAAGATGCCTATGCGCAGCAGCTGGCAGAAGCACAGAAGCAGGCGCAAGACTATAAAAAGACAATTTCCAAACAGGAGGCAATTATCCGTGCGCAGGAGGCAGCGGCAGCGCGTGCCAATGCCAACACCTATGACGGTGGAGGTACCGGTGCCAGTGGTGGAATTGCAAGCGATTCCTATCTGAAAGATCCGGATTGTAATCCTTCACAGACAACAGATGTGAGCGGCGCAGATATTGTGGCTTTTGCGCAGCAGTTTGTCGGAAATCCTTATGTATGGGGGAGGAAACAGTCTGACCAATGGGGTTGACTGTTCCGGATTTGTACATCAGGTCTATGCACATTTTGGAATCAGTACCCCACGGTATTCCCAGGCATTTAAGAGTGTGGGACAGCCGGTGTCTTATCAGAATATCCAGGCGGGAGATGTCGTGGTATATCCGGGACATGTGGCAATTTACATTGGAAACGGAAATATCGTGGAGGCGCAGTCAACAAGAGCCGGCATTACAAACAGCCGTCCGGTGAACTGTCACACGATCACCGCAATACGCAGACTGGTATAGGAGTTTTTGATGAGACCAAAACATCTGGTATCCATTGTTCTGATCGCAGTTGTGCTTGTGATGCTCATGAGAAATAATAATAGCATGACGAATGCAAGGCCGCTTGTGTACCGGGAGTCTCTGGATGAAGTGGCAGCGCAGATCAATGGTGAAACACTGACCCTCAGGGACATGGCATTTTATGTCGGATATGAGGAATATCAGATTCAGCAGCAGGAGGCATTGGTATACGATCCGGATGATCCGAACCGTTACTGGAGTATGCGCGTAGAAGGGGGATTTATGAATGCCGTTGCACGCAAAAACGCGATGCAGATGGCGCTTCATGATGAACTTTTTTATCAGATGGCCATGGAGGAAGGCATTACACTGGATGACAATGACCAAAAACATATGGACAATAAACTGGAGGATTTCTGGGAGGATCTGACGGAACGTCAGGGGGAAACGGCACTGGGGATTTCCAGAAAAGATGCAAAAAAGACGATCCAAAGGATTGCATACGCCCAGAAATATCAGGAGGTGTATGCACAGCTGCATAACCGTACCTATGACGATTATGCGTATATGGAGGATTCCTATCAGAAGCTTTTGAAAAAGCAAAAATACAAAGTGAATGCTAAAGTATGGAATCGTGTGAGTTTTGGAAATGTCACATACAATAATAAAAAGAAAGAAGATTAAAAAATGTCAGTAAAATTAGGAAGAAATGATCCATGTTGGTGCGGAAGCGGCAAGAAATATAAGGCGTGTCATGCGGCTTTCGATGATAAACTTGCACGTTTGGCACAGGAGGGTCACGTTGTTCCGACACATGACCTGATCAAGACGCCGGATCAGATTGCAGGGATAAAGGAGAGTGCCAAAATCAATGTAGCAGTACTTGATTACATAGAAAAGAACATTCACGCAGGAATGAATACAGCGGAAATTGATAAGATTGTCTATGATATGACCACTTCCATGGGAGGTATTCCGGCACCGCTCAACTACGAAGGATATCCATACAGTGTATGTACTTCAGTGAATGAGCAGGTATGTCACGGATTTCCTTCCGAGAAGGTGATCTTAAAAGAGGGGGATATTATCAATGTAGACTGTTCTACCATTCTGAACGGATATTTTTCCGATTCTTCCCGGATGTTCTGCATTGGGGAAGTAAGCCCGGAGAAAAAGAAACTGGTTCAGGTAACGAAAGAATGTGTAGAACTTGGACTTAAGGAAGTAAAGCCCTGGGGTTTTTTGGGTGATATGGGTCAGGCAGTTCACGATCATGCTTATGCTAACGGGTATACCGTTGTACGTGAAATTGGCGGCCACGGTGTTGGCCTGGAATTTCATGAGGAGCCGTGGGTTGGTTACAATTCCAGGCGCGGAACCCAGATGGTACTTGCGCCGGGTATGATCTTTACCATCGAGCCGATGGTTAACATGGGCGGTGTGGAGATTTTCATTGACGAAGAGAACGACTGGGAAGTATACACCGAGGATGGAATGCCATCTGCACAGTGGGGAGATCATGGTTCTTGTCACTGAGGATGGCCATGAAGTACTTAGCTGGTAAAGGTTCACGTATGCCATACATCTTTGATGTATGCGTGTAATATGGGGGAGTACAGATGAAAAGGATTGTCTGACAACATTTTCAAAGGTTGACTTTAATACCTTTGAGCCGGAAGAGGATAAAATACGAATTGAGGATATTGCACATGCCCTGTCGATGATGACGCGGGCAAACGGGCATTTTCCGCAGTTTTTTTCTGTAGGTCAGCACTGCATCCAGTGCTGCCATGAGCAACTGCGAGAAACTATCTGCCGCAGACGGCACTTTGCCTGTCTGCTTCACGATGGAAGTGAAGCCTATCTGGGGCAGAACTGATTACAAACATTGATGACAGCTGCCTGTATTATGAGTTCCTTCATTTTATGGATGAAAAAATGTATTCGGTGGAGCCGGTTATGGTGAGCACACCCGAGCTATGAATTTCATCCGATGGCTGATGTGGAGAAAGAGTTTCTTTCATTGTTTGAGGAACTGAAAGAGAAAATCAGGGAAGAGGAATCAAGAAATGAATAAAAAAGGAAGTCCTGGAGTTAAAGAGAAGATTCAAGAAAAGAGGGGCAACGTTTACGCGCGTGTGTGGCTGTTACGTTGACGGAAATCACAATAAAGTCTGTAAGTTTGGAAATACATTTCTGAATCTGGAAGAAGATGAATTTTACAAATATCTGGAAATTGCAAATAAGGCATTGTCCGGAACCATCGGAAATAACCTTCTGGAATTGAAGTTTCCGATTGAGGAAGAGGAAGTGGGCGGTCGTCAGCATATTCTGATGGCACTGCGCGCATCGAAGCTGGAAGATGAAAATCTGCTGGATACCTTTTATGATCTGGTAATCGACACGTATGATCATGCCGGAAATTATCTGATCGTGCTGTTTCACGATGCATACGATGTGATGAGCCGGACGAGTGACAATAACAATCTCGATGAGTCCGAGGAAGTGTACGAATATCTGATCTGTGCGATCTGTCCGGTCGATCTGTCAAAGCCGGGGCTTGGCTTTCTCGAGGATGAGCACCGGATCGGGCCGCGTGTGCGCGATTGGGTGGTAGGAGCCGTGGACACTGCATTTTTATTCCCGGCATTCAATGACCGCAGTACGGATATCCATTCGACATTGTTTTACACGAAAAATACCAAGGAGCCACATTCTGAATTTATGGCAAACGGACTGGGTTGCGGCATTGAGCGCACTGCAACCGAGCAGAAGATGGCATTCCATTCCATCGTCCGCAACGTGCTTGGCGCAGAGGATGAGCACACGGATGATGTGCTTTTGGATCTGCAGCAGAATTTAAGTGATATGATCGATGAATATGCCGAGACACACGACGATGACGAAGATGTTTTCCTGCTCGATAAGGAAGTGGTCACAAAGCTTCTTGCAGACAGTGAGATCAGCGAGGAAAAGGCTGCAAAGATCGAAAAGTCTGTGGATGAGGCATTTGGCGAGAAACCGCCTGCAGCAGAGAATGTGATCGACTCCAAGGCGCTTGTGCAGAATGAACTGCGTGTGGAAAAAATGGCACTCGAGGATCAGGTCGGCACACTGACCGTGCAGCTTAATGAAAAGGATGAGGCACTTGCGGAGCGCACGTCCCAGCTGATTGAAAAGCAGGAAGAAATCGACAATTATATCGCTGAGACAAAGACGTATGATGTGGTACTGCGCGTGAAGCCGGAGAAGGCATCGCAGATCAAGTCGCAGGTGATTAATGGGCAGAAGTGCCTTGTGATTCCGATGGATGAGGACGAGCATGCCACGATTAATGGAGTGAATACGACCGTGTAAGATTCGTGACTTCTCCCCCCCCTTTCTGTGCTATCATAAATCTATTGGATTATGATACATGGAAAGGGGCTTTTTTTATGGGTAGAAAAAATCCCGCAAAAAAATATAAATATCGGTCTGCTGGCGCATGTCGATGCCGGAAAGACCACACTGTCGGAGGCACTGTTATATGCCACCGGGCAGATCCGTGCGCTGGGGCGTGTGGATCATCAGGATGCATTTCTGGATACGGATGCGCAGGAGCGGGCGCGTGGAATAACAATTTTTTCCAAGCAGGCGCGGCTTCGGCTGCAAATGACGAATGAAAGTTCGCATAGCGAACAGACAATAGGTCTGACAATTCTGGATACGCCGGGGCATGTGGATTTTTCCGCGGAGATGGAGCGCACGTTACAGGTGCTCGACTATGCAATCCTTGTTATCAGCGGAACCGATGGCGTGCAGGGACACACGCGGACACTCTGGCGGCTCCTGCGGCACTATAACATTCCGACCTTTTTGTTTGTCAACAAGATGGATCTGCCGGGGGCGGACAAGGAAGCCGTGCAGCAGCAGTTGAAAACTGAACTGTCCGATGGATGTGTGGATTTTACGAAAGACAGCGGAGAAGCATTTTTCGAGGAAGCTGCGATGGGAAGCGAAGCACTTCTGGATGAGTATATGGATCAGGGTAGCATTGCAGAGGAGCATCTGGCGCATGCGGTGGCAAAGCGCGAACTGTTTCCGTGCTACTATGGCTCGGCACTCAAAGTGGAGGGTGTGAAAGAAATGCTTGCAGGCTTTGCAAAAATACCACAGGGTACCGGAGTATGAAGACGAATTTTCTGCCCGTGTATACAAGATCGGCAGAGATGCAAAAAGGAGCGCGGCTGACCTATCTGAAAGTGACCGGAGCACGCTGCATGTCAAAGACCGGATTTCCTATGATGGTCTGGAGGAAAAAGTTGACCAGATCCGTCTGTATTCCGGAGAAAAATTTGAGACCGCGGAGGCGGTGGAGGCCGGGGAAGTCTGTGCTGTGACCGGACTTACCACAACCGTACCGGGACAGGGACTCGGCGCGCAGCAGGAGAGCAGTGTGCCGGTACTCGAGCCGGTGCTTAACTACCGGATTTATCTGCCGGACGAAGTGAATGCCGTGGAGATGATGGAAAAATTAAAGCAGCTTGAGGAGGAAGATCCACAGCTTCATATCCTCTGGAATGAGCAACTGCAGGAAATCCATGCGCAGATGATGGGACAGGTGCAGATCGAAGTTCTGACGCAGTTGATCAAAGAGCGCTTTGGTGTTGTGGTTGTCTTTGGACAGGGCAACATTGTATATAAGGAGACGATCGCAAAGCCGGTGGAGGGTGTGGGACATTTTGAGCCGCTGCGCCACTATGCGGAAGTGCATCTGCTGCTGGAGCCGGGCGAACCGGGCAGCGGAATCGAGGTGGCGAGCGCGTGCAGTGAGGATGTGCTCGACCTCAACTGGCAGCGGCTGATCGCAACACATATTATGGAGCGGGAACATCCGGGGGTACTGACCGGATCGGCACTCACCGATGTGAAAATCACGATTTTAAGCGGACGTGCCCATATCAAACACACCGAGGGAGGTGATTTCCGGCAGGCAACTTACCGCGCAATCCGGCAGGGGGTAAAGAGTACGGAAAGCGTGCTGTTAGAACCAGTGTATGCGTTTACACTTGAAGTACCGCAGGAGATGGTTGGCCGTGCCATGACCGACTTAAAGCAGCGTGCAGGCAAGTTTGATTCGCCGGAATTTGGCACTGGAAACGGCATGGACTACGCCGTGCTGCAGGGCACAGTTCCGGTCGCAACGATGCAGGACTACAGCAGTGAGGTACATGCATATACCCGTGGACTCGGGCATCTGACACTGGAACTTTCCGGTTATGATGTCTGTCACAACAGTGAGGAAGTGATCGCGGGAATTGGGTATGACAGTGAAGCGGATACGGCAAATCCGACCGGATCGGTATTCTGTGCGCACGGTGCCGGATTTATCGTGCCGTGGGATCAGGTGGATGATTATATGCATCTGCCGCGGCAGTTTGTGCTGGAGGAGGAAACCCAGACACCTGCGGACGGGCGCAGTTATGAGACCGACGGGCAGAGTTTTGGCCCGGTGCACCGGCAGCAGTCTTCCGGCAAGACCGGCTGGGAACTGGATCAGGAGCTGCAGCAGATTTATGCCCGCGAGTTTGGCATGAGCCGCGAAGATATGGAAGATCAGGAACGGCGCAAGTGGCTGAAAAAGAAATCCGACGCGCCGAAACCGAATGTGGTAAAATATGATAAAAAAGGCAATCCGATCTATCCGGCGAAGGAACCGCAGGAAGAATATCTGATTGTGGACGGTTACAATATTATTTTTGCATGGAAAGACTTAAACGAACTTTCCCGTGTCAATATTGATTCCGCAAGGGACAAGCTTTTGGATATTTTAAGCAATTATCAGGGATACAAGAGCTGTCCGGTGCTGGTGGTGTTTGATGCCTATAAGCGCAAGGAACATCCGGGTGCCAAAAGCAAATATCACAATCTGGATGTGGTCTACACGAAAACCGATGAGACCGCGGATGCATTTATCGAGCGCACCGTGCATGCGATCGGGCACAAGTACCGTGTCACGGTTGCGACAAATGACGGGCTGGAGCAGCTTACGGTCATGAGTCAGGGGGCGCTTCGCATGTCGGCGGACAATCTCCGGGAGGAGATCGAGCGGCTGAGCCGGCTGGAGTATGAAAATTATCTGGCAAGTCAGAAGCGATAACTTGAAAAACAGGAGATATAAAAGGTTGAAAAGCCTTGAATTTTAATAAAGACACCTGATTATATGAGGAGGAAAATAAAATGTTCGTAGCAGAAGATATGTATCAATTAGGAAGCCAGCGTTCGGCAATCCGTGAATTATTTGAGTATGGCAAGCAGCGCGCAGCAGTTGTGGGAGCGGAAAATGTCTATGATTTTTCCCTCGGAAACCCAACCGTACCGGCACCGGACTGCGTCAATGAGACCATCCGTGACCTGACACAGAAACTGGATTCCATTTCTTTGCACGGATATACTTCTGCACAGGGAGATATCGAGACGAGACAGGCAATCGCAGATTACCTGAACAAGACATATGAGACTGCGTTTTCGGCAGACAATTTTTACCTGACCATGGGAGCTGCCGCATCTTTGTCCGTATGTTTCCGCGCACTTACCACTTCACCGGAAGATGAGTTTATCACGATTGCACCGTTTTTCCCGGAGTACCGTGTGTTTGTGGAAGCCAACGGAGCGAAACTTGTTGTGGTACCGCCCTCACACCAGCGATTTCCAGATTGATTTTGAAGCCTTAGAAAAAGCCATCAGCGCACACACCAAAGGCGTGATCATCAACTCCCCGAACAACCCGTCCGGAGCTGTCTATTCGAAAGAGACGATCCGGAAACTTGCTGCACTTCTGACAAAGAAATCCGAAGAGAACGGCACGGGCGTGCGCTGGGTTATGTCTGTGCACCGAGCATGTTCCAGAAAGTGATTGCATCCTGTGTCGGCAACACTGGGGATATTGAATTATATAAGAAAAACCGCGATCTGCTCTACGATGGCCTGACAAAGATCGGCTATGAATGTTTTAAGCCACAGGGCGCTTTTTACATGTTTGTGAAAGCATTGGAGCCGGATGCAGATGCATTCTGCGAGCGTGCCAAGGATCAGGATCTTCTGATCGTATCCGCGACCGGATTCGGCTGTCCGGGGTATGCGCGTGTGTCCTACTGTGTCGATTACGATATGATTGAGCGGTCGTTTTTGGCATTTGAAAAATTGTATCAGAGTTATCGTTAGGGGGAAATTATGTCAGACAGTAAACGAAGAGAACACATCTGTTTCACTGGATATGTGCAGGGGGGTAGGGTTTCGCTAGTAAACTATGGTGTGACCGGATGGGTAAGAAATGAATATCTGTTTCACTTGTCGGAGAGATTGATCAGATTATCCAGCAGTTGAAACAGGACAGATATATTGATATTACCGGGATGGATCGGCAAAACATACCACCGGATGAACAGGAAAATGGCTTTCATATCCGGTATTAGCGGAGTGAAAAGGGATGGAGAAATGAAAAAGAATATGATGGTATTTTGGATATGTTTACTGCTTGGAATCCTGAGCATGATTTATGCGGTAATGGTTCATGCGACCGGTTCCGGCACAGCTTTTTTCCTTATATGGATTGGTATCGGGATCGTGGTGTTTCTGTTTGGAATTTCCGTGTACATGGAAGTGTGGAAAAAGGTTCCGCATCCGGTAAAAATCTTTGCAGGAATGATTGTCTGTATCGGACTGCTTGTGTTTTGTATCGTAGAGGGCTGTGTGATCAGCCAGATGCACGCGGATGGACGAGGGGGGCTCGACTATATTATCGTACTTGGCGCACAGGTGAATAAGGCTGTGGAATATCTGAATGAAAACCCGGACACGGTCTGCATTGTTTCCGGAGGACAGGGAAGCAACGAGCCGTGGTCTGAAGCAGAGGGAATGGCACGGTATCTGCAGGAAAAAGGAATTGATACTGCGCGGATTTTGCCGGAAGATAAATCGCAGACAACCGGGCAGAATATCACGAACAGTAAAAAGCTGATGAAAGAAGGCGCATCCGTTGGCATTGTGACCAACAATTTTCATGTATTCCGTGCCTTACAGATTGCCAAAAAGTACGGACTTTCCGATGTATGTGGAATTGCGGCGGATTCCACACCAAAATATCTGCCGAACAATATGCTGCGGGAATTTTTTGCAGAGATGAAGTGGCTGTTATAGAAAAAACGGGAACACCTTGCACAAAGCAGAGGTGTTCCCTGTTTTTTCATAACAATAAACCATAAATAATGGCATTTTAAAATCGTTCATGTCGAAATAACTGTAATTCGCGCAATTAACAGCAGAACTTTTTTAAAATGTGGTACTATATTCCCAGAGTGAATGCACATCAGACCAGATGTGCCAGATCGTCTGAAAAATGGACACAACGGAGGAAATGCTTATGAAAAAAAAAAATGACAGCTTTTGTGATGGCGCGGGCATTGGTCTGTACCAATGTTCCGGCTAATCTGCATGTACAGACAGGAACAGAGACCGTATACGCGGCACAGGAGACAGCGATCAATTCAGAGCAGGATCTGATCGCCATGCAGAATAACCCGAAGGGAAAAAGTGTGGAAAAAAGATTACAGGATGCAGCAATACCGGAAATATCTCAGTGACAAATAAAGGCGGTAAAAAATCAACGACAAAGGGCAACGATAGCCGGTGTGTTCAGTTCGTCAGGGAAAGCAGCCAGCCGCTGCTATAACACGGGAAATATTTCCTATAAAGGTGCCTGTACGGATTACTCGCTTGATAAAGCGATCAGGGTTGAGGGCGTTGGCACCGGAAATGGAACAAGTGAATGCTATAATACTGGAAAAATTACAGTTAAGCTGACAAGCGGAACGGCTTGTGTGGGTGGTGTAAGCTATGCCGGAACAAAACTTAAAAATTGTTATAATACCGGAGCGGTAAGCCTGACCGGAAATGGTCTGGTCGGTGGTATCGCGGCAGAGTTCTATTCTGGTTACAGCAATTATAATACCGGTAAAATCTCAGGAAAAGGCAAAACGATTTACAAAGGTGAGATTGCCGGAAATGCCGGATACAGCTACTTGGACGGTGTGACGGTCTATGATAATTATTATACCGGTTCCGGCAAAAAAAAGCGGATCGGAGAGCACATCCTGGAAACCATATCAGTCCAAAGCCAAAAAAGTATCTTCGATCACATTCGGAAACTGCTCGAAGCTTTCTTCCAAATACTGGACATACTCAAACAAACATAAAAGGCTGATCTTAAAGAACAACAAAGAAGCATAGGAGGAATGTATATGAAAGCAAAGAAAAAAATAATCCTGCAAATAGGAAAAAAATTTGTGCAGTCTGGCACTGGTACTTATTATGATGATCTGCATCCTACCGCAGATGACCGTAAAAGCAGACAATGTGGGTACGACAGAGGAAAAAAACTCGAGGAAGACTGGGGGGGCAATGAGTTCAGCAGCCGGCAAAATGAATATGACCAATACAACAACCAAAGCACAGGTCATGAAAGTAATTACTGCTGCAGCAAAAAACGGAACCAAAGCAGAGTGGAAATCGTTCCGCAAAGTAGATGCAACTTATGAAAGTAAGGGAGGCGTTACAGCCTATCTGAATCTGTCACTGGATGGAAAGACAAGGGAACTTTATATCAATGAAGTGATTCCGACATTGGGAAACAACCGGCCGGAAAAAGGAATTGCCGTTTCTGAGGATGAATGGAACATTTTGCGGCTGACCAATATTGAGCGTGCAAAGGAAGGGAAAAAAGCTTCTTACCATGCCGGCAGCACTGCAAAAGCAACCGCAGTCCGTGCCAAGGAAAATGTCAACAATACACAGCCAGCACATACCAGACCAAATGGAACCAGCTACAAGACTGCCGTTCCGTCTTCCTTTAAGAATACCGGACTCGGCGAGAATATGTACAAATGTACAAAAACTGTTACGGCACAGCTTGCGATGCGTGGATGGATGAACAGTGCCAGTCATAAGGCAAATATTTTACGGGAAAATTATCAGTATCTGGGCGTTGGAACTTATAAGACAGAGGCAGTGCAGATCTTTGCATCTTCCAGTAAGAAGATCAAGTCCTACACAACAAGCACAGGAAAGACAACTTTTGCAGATGAGGAGGCAATGGCTGGCGAATATCTGATCTGTACGGATCAGGCAGGTGTGAAATCGTATCTGCCACTCGATACAACCTATATGAAAAAAGTAAAGGGCGGCTATACGATCAATCTGAATGCGACAAAGACCGTGAAGATCAAGATTAAAAATGCATCTTCCACCTCCTCGTACACCGATGTGGATGCTGCCGATGCCAAGGCAGTTGCATGGGTGGTAAAAAACAAGATCATGGAGCCTACCAGCAAGAACGAATTTTATTCCAAGGCAATCTGCACCAAGGGTGATGTATTTAACGCTTTGTACAAGGCAAACGGATCTCCGACACCGAAAGCATTAAATCATTTCCCGGATGTCAAGAGCACGGACAGTTACTATAAAGCTGCATTGTGGGCAGTGGATAAGGGGCTGATTGAGTATGGAATCTTTGAAGGAAAATATGCTTACCAGCGTGGCTATGCACTGTATTATGTATGGCAGAGCATCGGTGCACCGAAAGCATCCCAGAAATCAACATTTACGGACTACAAGGACTGGGTATTTTATGCGGATGCGGTAGCATGGGCCGAGTCCAAGGGCATCATCAAAGACAATGGTGATCATAAATTCAGACCGGACGATGCCGTTACGCGTGTGGAACTTGCAAAATTTATCTACTATGCATATAAATAATTTTAAAGTAAATGGACGACAAAGGAGGACTGGTTATGGTGGAAAAATTTAAGGAAACACAAATGGAAGGAAGAAGGCTGCTGCATTTTGGGATAGCAGTATGTACGCTTTTGCTGGTCATGGTAATCTGTCATGCAGAGCCTGTTTTTGCAAAGAACTTCGAAATGGATCTGGACGCAAATAAGGTAACTTACACACTTACAGAAGCAAAAAGTGGCAGTGTAATATTTGGTGAAGCAAATACTACCGGATACATTTATATCGGACAGAAACCGGATACATTTGTTGTAAAAATGACACGGATAAAGTTATCCGGGTAGGTATGTATGTGACTACGGAAAGCCCGGTTACACTAACCTGGTTTGCTGATTTTGGACCGTCACTAATGAGTCAGACGATCAATCGGAGTGAATCAGCCGTTATTACAGGACAGACCGCAAAGCCTGGCGAAGAGGTATCCGTACAGTATGGCTATATAAAAAAGAAAACAAGAATGTGAAAACGCTGCCACGCCTTAAGGTTATAGCAAGAATCACCGTTACGGATGAACCGGTGTATAAAACAGTCGTAAAAAAAAGAGCCGAAGATTGAAGTGACGAAGATGTCTGCGGATCAGGCTGGCATTCAGGTGGATGTCAATAATGGCGGTGCAGGAGTCCGTGGTGTTTCCAAAATTTATGTTTATAAAGGCTCAAAAAGATCAAGACTTTTACAAGTGCTGCCACAAGTAAATACACATTTACTTATAAGGCAAAAAGGGGCAGGTTCGGCAAAATATAAGGCGAAAGTCGAAATGATCGAAAACAAAAATGATGCAAAGACGAGTAAGGCAGTGTCTCCAAAGGCAAATACATATTCCTTGAAGGTCAGCACCAAGCTGAGCGACTATGAAGAAGATGAAATCAAGTTTGTAACCCAATCTCTTTTCTACAGTGGAAATACCATTATTGTAAAGGGATATACTGTAAATACGATGGGAGCAGATCTGGCTTATCCGTTTTATGCATATGCTTCTTATCCGGGAAAATTACTCTATCAGTATAGATATCCGGCAAATAAAGTAGTTAAAAAAGGGATTCATAAATATACATTCAAAGTTAAGAATGTGTCGGTTGTAGATTTACGACACTGTGGAATTAATGTTAAATAATCGCATATAAAAGAGGTAATGCATATGAAAAAAATGGCAGTTTTTGTGATGGCAATGGCTTTGGCATGTACCAGTAGCCCGGCGGATCTGCATATGGGCGCAGCAACCGAAACCGTTTATGCAGCGCAGGCAGTCGCAATCAGTTCCGAGGAAGATCTGGTTGCAATGCAGGAGAATCCGGATGGAAATTATTATCTGGCGAAAGATATCACAATTAAGGGGAATCTGAATCTGTTTCCGAATTATTATGATTATGATACAAAGGTGCAGCACGAGGAGTGCTTCACGGGTTCCCTGGATGGCAAAGGACATACGATTAAGAACTATACGGAATGGGACTGTTCAACAATGCAAAAAATGCAACGTTTAAAAACATTGTTATGACAAATGTGACGATTCAGGGAAAAGAAATGGGAGCAGCTCTGGTATATCAGGCGGAAAAGTGCAGGTTTTCCAATATCACAGTATCCGGAAAAACGACAATCGGTGGTGCCGGAATTGTCGATAGCGCACAATCCTGTGATTTTACCGATTGTACCAGTAAAGTCAATGCAGATATTAAAGTAACGGATGCGTTGCCAGGCTGTTTTGCCGGAATCTCCTGGGGAGATGAAAATTCCAATTTCAGGAATTGCCGGAATCAGGGCAATATCACATTGACAGGAGCACGGAATGAGGATACTTCGTTTTCGGTATATGGTATTGCCATGATCACGAAGAAAATAGAAAAGTGTGTCAATACCGGAAATCTTACAATTAAGAATACAGCAAAGGGAGATGCAGGACTCGGGCTTGAATTTGAGGCTTGCGGTGTTGCCGGATCGTGTTATGGACAGGCTAAGGGATGTGGCAATACCGGTAAAATTTCTGTGACAAATCAGGGAGGAAAGACCTCGCGCGCAGTAGTCAAAGTGTGTGGTATCGAAGCGGCCGCTGTAAAAATTAAACAGTGCTATAACAAGGGGCGGTTTCCTTTACTGGTGTCTGCTCCGGAAGAGACTATGAAGGAGATAATGAAGTTGCGGGTGTAGGATTTGCAGCGTCAATGAGCGAATGTTACAATACCGGAAAGATTACCGTCAATACGAAAAACGGATTTACCAATGTTGGCGGTGTAAGTTATTGTGGAACGAAGATTAAAAACTGTTATAATACAGGAACGGTCAGCCTTACCGGAAAAGGGTATGCAGGTGGTGTTGTCGGAGAATTCCGCGACGGAAGTTGCAATTACAACGTAGGAAAAGTTACGGCAAAAGGAAAATATGCCATGGCTGGTGAGATCGCCGGTTATGTATCAGGGGAAAATACCGTATCGGATAATTACTATACCGGTTCCGGAAAGAAGAGCGGACGCGAGTATACAAGCTGGGTACCATATCAGTCAAAGGCAAAGAAAGTTTCTTCCATTACGTCAGCAAACTGTCCGAAATTGTCATCAAAGTACTGGACCTATTCCAGCAAGCATAAGAGACTTATCTTAAAGAATAACAAAAGAGGCGTAAGAGAGAATGTGTATGACCTTGTTCCGCCACTGGGCGGAGGAAAGGAGAGGAAAATTTGTAAGTGGACTATTTACGGATGTGAAAAAGAAGCCCCTGTTGTGTGCAGGGGCTTTAAAACTTAGGAAATAGTGCCATTTTTACTACATGAAATAGTAACACTTTGTGTGAAGTCTTTTGAAGAACTAGGTGACGAATGTGTTGCTGTTGCATATGCAGTGGCAGAGTTCCCGTTTTTGGAAGATGATATGGATTTAATTGACCAAGTTGTAGCAGGCGCAGTTGCGCTTGGTGAATAACTAATGCAGCGAGAGGTTGTGCCATCATAGGTAAATGTTGCGGTAATAGAAACACTCCATAATACTGTTCCGGAAGAGTTGCGCATATAAGTCGTTTTAGTCTTTGTAATATTATGGGATGCTCGATCGAAGTTTGTTATTATATTAGGTGAAAGAACAGCATCAGTTATGACTGTTTATATGGTGTATTAGGATAAGTGTCTGTAATAATATTAGCTTTAGCCGAAACCGGGGTTGAACATAATAAAAAAACAGAGCAGAAGTTAAGCATAATATAATTTTCGTTTCATATAAACTTTTCTCCTTATTCAATATTCGTGTTAGTAAAATAAATGGCTTCTTGTTTAAATACTTGAAAACTTCGATAGGAAGTAATTCCAAAAATAGAAGCTATGACAGCTAGTATTATAATTAGGGTTATGATACCTCCTCGTATATACTTACCTATTTGAATTCGTTTTATTAAATTCTCAGCAGTGAGTGTTGAAATATAAGAATTTACGGTATCTACAGGTGTGCCGAAGTCTTTGTACAAGTCATGGATTGTTTCAGGAGAAGTATCTTTACAAAAATCTTCCAGATTATTTGCCAGCGTAGCCAAATATTTTTTTTTTCTGCTTTTCCGACTGTTGGAAGTAATAGTTTTACCTGATATATGTATTGCCTGCATAATTTAGTCATGTTGTTTGCCTTCTTTCTCCAGCGAATCAAAAATTGAAGATACAGCAGATATCATGTTCTTATAGTCGCCATGCAATTCTTCCAGATAGGTTTCTCCATCAGCTTCAATATGATAATAAACACGTGTACGCTTTTTCCCTACAAGAACCGAATATTCGCTGATCATGTGTTCATTTTCCAGTTTATACATGACGGTATATATGGTATTAGGGGAAATAGAGAGTAGCTTATTTGATTCACTTGTAATATATTTGCTTATTTCATATGCATAACAATCCCCCTTTATTTTTAAAATTGATAGTACTAGAAAGTCTGTGATACCCGTAAGGAGAGTATTTTTGTATGCCATATAACACCTCCAAGATATATGGAATTATAGCATGTTATATACGAAAAGTAAATATTATTTAGTACAAAATATTGGTTGACAAAATAAAATGCCTATGATACGCTACCAATGCAATAATACATGTATAATTGTAATTTAAAGGAAAAAATTATATAGGATTTAATAGTAAAGGAAAAGCTATAATAATGAAAAAAATTGGTAGGAAGGGATCCGCATGTATGATGGCAATTGCTTTATGTGCTATGACCGTTCCAGTGTTTGCTGGTAGCAATAATAAGTCTGTTAAAAGTGCAAAGTATAATGCATATGCAACAGAATATGTTGGATTTGTAAGTGCGGGGAGTGGAAACACATATGGATATGCAGCAATGGATTTTGAAGGATCTACCTATGAAATTCATGCTACAGATTAATATGGATTCCTGCAGGGAAGACTTTCCCTGTAGGAATCTTTTTTTTAACAGGGGGGATAAAATGAAAAAATATTTATCCATAGACAATGGCCTTTTAATGCTATGCATGAGTTTGTTTTTGTTTATGATGTTTATTTGTACACAATTACTGGTAAGTGGATATATAGAAAACAGGACACCCGAAGAGATTTATGTTGTAAATGAAAAGCAAATCACAGAGCATCAATTAAACCAACTGAGTCATATTTTTTAAAAAAAGAATGCGATGCAAATGCGTATATGACGGGAATATATATGAAGGATGGAGATCTTTTTGAACGGAAAGAAGTGAAATTGTGGTTAAATCATGAGAAGAATTATGATTTAAAATCGAATTTTATGTTTGAAGAAAACACAATAAAAATTGATTGGAGAACAATCTCAGAACATTTGAAAAAACGATCATACACGCAATAAATCAAAGAGAAACAAAATTTGAAAACATATATTTAGTATTTTCACACAAATATAGCAATGAATGTATTCAAAAAATTTCTCATTGTATGGAAGTAAATAAAAATCAGGATCAAATGGAGACAAGGGAAAACTATTTACAGTTATTTCAAAATAAAATGATGCTTTATTCTTCTCTTGCAATTGTAATATTTGGTAGCCTTTGTGTGTATGCACTTTCTGAATTATGGATATATACCAGAAAAAAGGAATGGAAAATTTGTAGAATATTTGGATATGATCATTTTAAAATTTTAAAAATATTTTTAGAGAATTGTCATTTGTATATATGGGAGCTGTTATTGGTGGAATAATAATAGCTGTAATTTATCATTTCTTTTATCGTTACACGTATATGGTAACAGAAAAATGGATTGAGATAATCGTAGTGGAAATCGGATGTGTATATATATTATTCTTGTTTTATGTGACACATAGAGCAAAAAAAAAGCTTGTAGACGGATAAGACGAAAAAGGATTGGAATGGTGTGTTATGAAATGGATAATTATTGCATGGGATCAAATTCGCCTGAATAAGAAAATTTCTATTATATTAGTTGTTTTTATTACCATGAGTATTTTTTCTTATAGGGGTAATAAGCTTTTATAATAATATTTTTAGTTATTCTCAAAAAGCAGTGTGAGCAGGTTTTGACGGGAACTATTGATAATATTGGATTGTTATATGTTGAAAATGGAGATTTTTATTCACAGAAAGCACAGGATTTTATAAATGAAGCGATGGATAAAAAAGTGGTAAAGTTTATCGGATCAATTTCTTCATTAGAAACAGACAGACTTCCGGAATTAGCCAGATTACAGGGAAATGAACAGGGAAATTTAACATGGATATGGGCAGATCAGACGGTCATCCTTGGGTTATGCAATTTAGAATTTTATAAAAAAGCAGAAATGACAGATATAAATAAAAATATATATCACTTGTATTTGGGATATAATTTTAAAAAAAGTTAAGGTTGGAACACAATATGTGGTAAAACAGGAGGATGGGAAGGATGATGTATATGTAGTGGATGGAATTTTAAAAAACACCAGAATTTTATTTCCGGGGAAATAGCATCTGGAGCAGCAGCAGGAACTACCGTGGCAGTTTATAATATGGATAACCGCGTGTTAGTTTTCGGGGATGTATATCCATCTTCCGGATTTTGGATATATGAATCGTATAAAAAAAGCCAGATAATATGAAATCTGAGTTAAAAAAACTGGCTGATAAAAATGGAATACAGATACAGCTCTCATCTTTAAATAGTTATTTAAAAAAATGCCCAAATAGAAAACGAAAAGATCAGAATGATATTTTCCAGAATGGTTGGCGTCATTTTGATTGGAACAATCATTATAAATTTGAGCATGTGTGCGCTTTCTTTTATAGTAAATAAAAAACAGTATGGTGTCTTATATATATGTGGATTTTCAGAAAAGGATTTAGTCATTATTTATATAATGGAAAATTTATTGAAAAGCTTTATAGCGTTGATAATTGCGGGAGCAGGAATTTATGTCATGTTTACAAGATTATTTGTGAATAATTATGAAACATATCAGATGATACAGAATATTTTCTTTGCTCATATTATAAAAATTTTAGTTGAAGAAATGCTTATACTTGTACTTATTCTATCCATTTTGCCAGTTATCCTTATAAAGAAATATTCACCACAGATGATTGTAAAAGAGGGGGGCTTGTAATGATCCGCTTATCGCATATTGAGAAAACGTATTTTGGAAAGGGAAATGAAACACATGCATTAAAAAATGTAAATTTGAAAATACAAGATAATGAATTGTGTGCAATTATGGGGGCAAGCGGTTCTGGGAAAAGTACATTATTACATATAATAGGAGCCATGGATGATGTGACAGGTGGTTCCTATTTGTATAACGATATACCTGTATCTAAATTGAGTAAAAAAGATTTACATGGATTTAGAAAAAAATATGTAAGTTTCGTGTTTCAGGATTTTGCATTAATTGAAAGATATTCAGTTTACGAAAACTTAGAAGTACCACTTTTGGCAAGGTCGGTAAAGAAAAGGAAACATATTATTGAAGATGCCGCAGAGCGTGTGGGAATATCTGATCTTCTTCGAAAATATCCATCAGAACTCTCGGGAGGTCAACAACAGCGTTGTGCGATTGCAAGGGCTCTTATTGCAGATACGGAACTACTGTTGTGTGATGAACCTACAGGGGCTCTTGACAGTGAAAACAGCATTAAGATTATGGATGAGATTGCAAAAATTCACAGAACTGGTAAAACAATTATTATAGTAACGCATGATGACGAGGTGGCACATCGATGTGATCGCATTATTCGAATTACGGATGGATGTATTCTGTAGTTCAAAAAGAATAGTAAAAATTATCTTAAAGGATGAAAGTACCATGGAGGATTTGAGATTATAAAAATTGTGCAACGTCCCCAACCTCATAATGAGAAATTTTTGGTTGCGGTGAAGGTGAGGAAAACGATTGATTTTCTGTTTGAAAAATGCTACAGTATTACCAGATTTTGTGAAAATCCGCTAAAAGTAGAAGATGACTGGATAAAAAGACTATGCACTGGAAGAGGAAATATGATAATTATAATTGTAGTGCATTTTATGAACCATCCTATGTGATAGCAAGGGCATATCAAAATGGAAGATTTTCATTTGGTGGGAGGGATAAGATGAAGAAAAAAAATTGCGTTGATAATCACAATTGCGGTATGTATAGTATCCGTATCAGCAAATGTTTATCAGTACAGGGTGATACAGAATAAAAAACGCGTCTATAACATGGAACCAAAAGGTTGTGGATCAGATGTTTCAGGAGGAACTGGCATACATAGGGGATCAGATGATTCGATTAAGCAAGTGTGAATCCGGAGAAAAAGACACAGAGATCGGGAGAACGTTGGGGTATTGCCTGGATGCATTCAATATGTATCCAAGCACAAGTTATGGAGTATCTGGAAAGGAACATGATGTTCATCATATGGTGGCTGAGTTTAGAGATTATCTGGAAAATTTACAGTCCGATGAAACACTGTGGAAAAATGCAAAGAGTGGTGACTTAGATCGGTTGCATGATGCGTGGTCAGAGGTACTTACGCAGATTGATAAGGGAAAGAAAGCCCGTGTTGCAGCAGCTTCAAAAGTGAGACAGATATTGGAAGAATGTGCAGCGGTCGATACATCGGGAAGATATGATAATGCAGAAAACTGGTACCAGTGCTGACTTGACAGTGCAAGAGTAAAATCCACCGGCTTTTAAATTTTGTTGATATTGGGGCTGTAAAGATTTACCATCTTCTCAGTTGTGCGGGTGTATTGCACTGTGAAAATCCGCTAAAAGTAGAAGATGACTGGATAAAAGACTATGCACTGGAAGAGGAAATATGATAATTATAATTGCAGTGCATTTTATGAACCATCCTATGTGATAGCAAGGGCATATCAAAATGGAAGATTTTCATTTGGTGGGAGGGATAAGATGAAGAAAAAAATTGCGTTGATAATCACAATTGCGGTATGCATAGTATCCGTATCAGCAAATGTTTATCAGTACAGGGTGATACGGAACAAAGACGCCCAGATTGTATGGAACCAAACGACAGAGGATCAGATGTTTCAGGGTATTCTGGGACACATACAGGAGGAGATTTTAGATTTACAAACATGTGAGCCGGACGAAAAAGATTTTAGGATCGGGGTGGCGTTTGGGTATTGCCGTGAGGCTGTAAACGCGTATATAACAACAAGTTATGGGGCATCATGGAAGGAACATGATCTTCAACAGATGGTGTCTGAGTTTGAAGGGTATCTGGAAAATTTACAGTCCGATGAAACACAGTGGAAAAAATGCAAAAGAATGGTGACTTAGATCGGTTGTATGATGCGTGGTCAGAGGTACTTACGCAGATCGATAAGGGAAAGAAAGCCCGTGTTGCAGCAGCTTCAAAAGTGAGACAGATTTTGAAAAATTGTGCAACGTCCCCAACCTCATAATGAGAAATTTTCGTTGAATTCGACCTTTGAATGCCCTCTTTTCCTTGTGGTACAATAGAAATACAGGGAAAAGGGGGAATTATCTTGTATCAGATAGGAGAATTTATTGTCAAAGCTGCAAACGGAGTATGTGAGGTAAAGGATCTGGTGCATCTGGATTTTTCAGATACAGATTCTAAAAAAACTGTACTATCACCAGCAATGATCCGGAGCGTCTGGTGGGGATCATCAAACTGATCTGCGACCGGAAAGAAGAGCGTGTCCGGCAGGGCAGAAAAGTTACGGCGGTGGATGGGCGTTATTTTAAACTGGCAGAGAATCTGCTGTATGGGGAACTGGAAGTGGCACTGGATAAAGACACAGAGGAAATCCACAGGCTTATTCAGGAGCAGTGTGGGTAATCCCATAATTTAATCGTTTTAAGCTTCCCTTCTGGAAGGTATATTCCGGCGTGTGAAACGGATAGGTGACTTCATCTTCATAATACCATGGGTCATCTTCGTGCGCCGGATTTTTTAATACATGAAATTGTTGTGCCGGCATATATCCCTGTGCAAGCAGGAAGGCTTTTTGCCGTCTGCATTTTCGCACAGATCAACGACCATCACAACATGCCCCGGATTTCCGCCTTTTTAAAAACACATCTCCCACCTGCAGATCAGATAGCGGGATCGGCTGTGCTTCGGTATCCATGGAGGCGGTACCGGCATAAGAAAAAACGATACGCAGATAGTCTTTCAAACTGTCGTAGGAAGTGTCCGGCTGTGCACTTTTGATCCAGCTTACATTATTTCCGTTTACACGGATACGGTAACCGTCTGCCCACTTCGTATACTGGGCGTCAAATCCATTCGTAAAATGAAAAGCAATGCGATCGTATTGCTTTGTACTCCAAAAATATTCTGCATATACCCGGATGGCGGAATCCGCGCATTGCTGGAGATCCTCATGTTCAAGTGGGAGATCAAATACGGCAACATGAGCCTTTTGATTGCGTTTTTTACTGCCGTCATATAATAGAACGGGACTTTGATCAGGCTCCATGGCATAGTTTCGCAAAAACTCTGCAAGACTTCCGTCGGCTTCTTTGGTTCTTGTGTAACCGTCCGATGTGTGGATGCGGCTTTCTAATGTCATGCCGGAAGCGTCAATCAGAGAAAGCGTGGAAGAAGTTTCCGTTTCTGTGGGTCCGGCCTGCGGTTCTGTCTGTCTGGAAATAGTTTTTTGTGAATCCGTCTGTGAATGGCTGGCATGACAACCGGTGAACGTGATGCCAAGGGATAGGATGCCGATTCCGAATAATAATCTTTGTACTAATTTTTTTTTCAATGTTTTCTTCCTCATTTAAATATAATCTATGACAGAGCATACCACACTTTTGGAGAAAATAATAGAAATTGTTCTTGACAGGTAAAAACGTGTTTGATAATGTTATTTCATAAAGTTATATTGTTTCTGAATATTATATTAGTAAATGTCAACAGGAACAAATCACGGGGGATTCTCCCACGACTCCATGAAATTTAAAAAACAGAATGAAGGGTTACATGATAACTTGACATACTACTATTGAATAGGGTAATGTAAAGGAGAAAAGATGGTCAGAACATTTATACAGACACGCGAATTTTCCAGGAATTGGGATAAACTTGGGTTTAAGGATGAAGATTTAAGAAAGCTGGAATTAGAATTGCTGGAAAATTCTGATTTACATCCGGTAATAAAGGGAACAGGAGGACTTCGAAAGATCAGAATTCCTTTTGCAAATGAAGGGAAAAGTGGCAGTGCCCGTGTTTGCTATGTGGATTTTGTGGTTCAAGAGGTTATTTATTTGATTACCGTGTATTCTAAAAATGAAAAAGAAAATCTGTCGCAAGCTGAACGTAATGGTATCAAAAGTTTAATTGAACAATTGAAATTGAAGTTATAGGAGAAGAAATAATATGAGCGATGTATATGAAAGTATTGTGGCTGGATTACAGGAAGCCATTGAGGATGCAAAAAAAGTAAAGAAAAAAAAACTTCCGCGCCGTGTCGTGACAGTTGTTCCTGTTAAGGAATACAATGCCAGCGAAGTAAAGAAGATTCGTAACGAAACCGGAATGTCGCAAAAGACATTTGCAAGTTATCTTGGTGTTTCCTGTAAGACTGTGGAGGCATGGGAATCTGGAATCAATCATCCGTCAGGTGCAGCAAGCCGTCTTCTGCATATGATGGAGATGGATCGAAATCTCACAAAAGAATTTCCTTTTTGTATCCATAGAGGAATAATAAATAATACATGAGTGTTTTCCAAAAACCGGAAGACACTCATTTTTATTGAGAAAAATAATTCTTGCATAATACCCACAGGGGGTATATAATGCGATGCAGAAGGATACCCATACAGGGTATCGGAGAGAGAGGAGACATAATCCGAATGGAAAAAGAACATACTTGTGAATGCTGTAAGAAAAAAGAGCGTTCCGAGAAGGAACGGAAAGATATGATCAATCGCCTGAGCCGCATTGAAGGACAGATCCGCGGCATCAAAGGCATGGTAGAAAAAAAAGACTGTTACTATCCGTACCTGCGTCGCAGATGGCATCCGAAACGGCGAGGACGATAAAGTAGACGAACTGGTAACGATGTTACAAAAATTAATGAAGTAAGAAATGTAGGAGGCAACTATGAAGCAATATGAAGTGACCGGCATGAGCTGTGCGGCATGCTCCGCCCGCGTGGAAAAAGCCGTCTCCAAAGTGCCGGGTGTGACTTCCTGCTCTGTCAGCCTGCTGACCAACTCCATGGGAGTGGAAGGCACGGCAACCGATCAGGAAATCGTAAATGCAGTTGTCGCAGCCGGATACGGCGCAGCACCCAAAGGCGCAAAAAAAGAACAGACCGCAGCAGAAGAGGAAGAAGCATTAAAAGACCACGAGACACCGAAACTGCGCAAGCGTCTGATCGCATCGGTCATCTTTCTTGTCGTGCTGATGTATTTTTCCATGGGACATATGATGTGGGGCTGGCCGGTACCGGCTGCCATGAAAGACAATCATGTGGCAATGGGAATGTTGCAGATGCTTTTAACCATCATCATCATGGTGATCAACCAGAAGTTCTTTGTGAGCGGTTTTACCAGCCTGCTCCACGGCGCACCAAATATGGATACACTGGTGGCACTCGGCGCCGGAGCATCGTTTGGATACAGTACGTATGCCCTGTTTGCCATGACCGGAGCGCAGGTGCGCGGCGATATGGATGCAGTCATGGGATATATGCATGAATTTTATTTCGAGTCCGCGGCCATGATTCTGACACTCATCACCGTCGGAAAAATGCTTGAATCCCATGCCAAAGGAAAGACGACCGATGCCTTAAAGAGCCTGATGCGGCTGGCACCGAAGACTGCGACCGTAGTGCGGGATGGGAAGGAAGTTATCGTGTCGATCACCGAAGTGCGGCAGGGAGATACCTTTGTCGTGCGTCCTGGCGAAAACATTCCGGTCGATGGGATTGTCCTAGAGGGAAGCAGTGCGGTCAACGAGGCAGCACTCACCGGCGAGAGTATTCCCGTCGATAAACAGAAAGGTTCCTCTGTCAGTGCGGCAACCACGAACCAGTCCGGATTTTTGCGCTGCGAGGCAACCCGTGTGGGCGAGGATACGACGCTTTCCCAGATCATTAAAATGGTATCGGATGCAGCGGCGACCAAAGCCCCAATTGCAAAAATTGCGGATAAAGTATCCGGTGTTTTTGTTCCGACCGTTATCACCATTGCAGTAATCACCATTATGGTATGGCTGCTTGCCGGAAAAAAGATATCGGATTTGCATTAGCGCGCGGTATTTCCGTGCTCGTCATCAGTTGTCCGTGTGCGCTTGGACTTGCAACCCCGGTAGCGATCATGGTCGGAAATGGGATGGGCGCTAAAAACGGAATCCTGTTCAAAAATGCGGTGGCACTTGAAAATGCTGGAAAAACACAGATCGTAGCACTGGATAAGACGGGAACGATCACAACAGGAGAGCCGCGCGTGACCGATATTTTACCGGCAGAAGGCTATACGAAGCGTGATCTCATGCAGCTTGCTGCAGATCTGGAGAGTTCGAGTGAACATCCGCTGGCCAAAGCAGTTATGGAGCATGCCAAAGCGACGGGGATTTCCCAGACGGCGGTACATGATTTTCAGGCACTTCCGGGAAATGGTCTTTCCGCGGTGCGTGGGGAAGATCTGCTGCTCGGTGGAAGCGTTTCTTACATGAAAGAGAACGTAACTGTAGATTCCACCCTGCTCGATCAGGCCCAAAAGCTGGCAGAAGAGGGAAAAACACCGTTGCTTTTTGCCAAAAATCATACCTGTGCCGGCCTGATTGCCGTAGCAGACACGCTCAAAGAGGACAGCCCCCAGGCGGTGGCCGAATTGCGTGACATGGGAATCCGTGTCATTATGCTGACCGGAGATAACGAGCGCACAGCAAAAGCCATCGGTGCACAGGCAGGTGTGGACGAAGTCATAGCCGGCGTACTGCCGGAAGGCAAAGAGGCAGAGATCCGTAAGCTGAAGGAACAGGGCAAAGTAGCCATGGTCGGAGACGGAATCAACGATGCCCCTGCACTTACCCGTGCAGATATCGGAATCGCGATCGGTGCCGGAACCGATGTGGCAATCGATGCGGCATCCGTTGTCCTGGTTAAGAGCCGTCTGCGGGATGTTCCGGTGGCCATCCGCCTAAGCCGGGCAACGCTGCGGAACATCCATGAAAATCTGTTCTGGGCATTCTTTTTATAATGTAATAGGGATTCCACTTGCAGCCGGAGTGTGGTATCCTATATTTGGGTGGAAATTAAATCCAATGTTTGGCGCGGCAGCCATGAGCTTATCCAGCTTTTGTGTCGTGACCAACGCATTACGGCTGAACCTGTTTTCCGTACACGGAAAAGCAAATAAAGATGCTGCACCGGCAGCAGAACCGGTAGAAATAAAAACAAGCGAAAGTGAGGAAAAAGTAATGACAAAGACAATGCATATTGAAGGAATGATGTGTGGACACTGTGAGGCAACGGTAAAGAAAGCACTTGAGGCACTTCCGGAGGTGACATCCGCAGAAGTCAGCCATGAGGCTGGCACTGCTGTTGTGACCTTGTCCTCGGAAGTGGCAGATGATGTATTAAAGAAAACAGTAGAAGAGAAAGATTACAAGGTTACGGCAATCGATTAAGAAAAGTTACGGCGGCTCAATGGGAAGTGGAGCCGCCTGTTCCCGTTGGAGAAGGGTGGTATGAAACATGTATTTATTTCATAAAAAAACAAAAGTTCTGCGTGTACTGCACTGCTGTGTGCGTTTGCACTTGGATTGTGTATGACAGGGGGATTTCAAATGACAGAAGCAAAAACAACGTATTATGATGCATCGGCAGGCAGGCTGCACGTCAAAGGAACAAAACTTGTGGACAAAAAGGGGCAGGAAGTACAGCTTCGCGGAGTCAGCACACATGGACTGAGCTGGTATCCGCAGTACGTCAATGACAAGTGTTTTGCCCAGCTGCATGATAAATGGGGAGCAAATGTCGTGCGCCTGGCGATGTATACCGAAGAGTATAACGGATACTGCAGCGGAGATGCAAAGAACCGCAGTGACTTAAAGAAACTGATTAAAAAAGGAGTCAGGCTGGCAAAGAAACATAAAATGTATGTGATCGTGGACTGGCATATCTTAAGCGATGGAAACCGAATTCCCATAAGAAAGAAGCAAAGGCCTTTTTCAGGGAAATGTCCAGGGAATTTAAGGGTTACAACAATGTGATTTATGAGATCTGCAATGAGCCGAATAACGGTACAAGCTGGAAAGAGATCAAATCCTATGCCAAGAGTGTCATTTCCACCATTCGCAAAAATGACAAAAAGGCGGTGATCGTTGTAGGAACACCGACCTGGTCACAGGATGTGGATCAGGCGGCAGCAGATCCGATCAAGGGGGGACAATATCATGTATGCGCTGCATTTTTATGCAGCCACACACAAAGCAGATCTGCGCAATAAAATGACCGCAGCCATCAACAAAGGACTTCCGGTATTTGTCACGGAATATGGAATCTGTGATGCTTCCGGAAACGGAGCGATTGACAAAGAAGAAGCAAACCGCTGGGTACAGACGATGGATGAATACGGTGTCAGCTACATTGCGTGGAATCTGTCAAACAAACAGGAATCTTCTTCGATTATTAAAAGCAGTTGTTCAAAAGTCAGCGGTTTTAAGAAAAGTGAGCTGAGTGACGAGGGCAGGTGGCTGTATCACCTGCTTCGCAAGAAGGCTGGACTGACAAAGTAGTGATGGAATGATTACATAACACGGGCATGTCCGGGAAAGGAGGGAATCATGCGGATACAAAAAGCCGGATGAGGTGTGTAGGCATCTTTTTGGCGGTTGTCATATGTTTTTTTGCGGTGCAGCAGAGCTATAGTGTGCAAAATATGTACGATATCACGCAGGCGGAGCCGGATCATCTTGCGGTACATACGATGGAGCGGCAGCAGGGTTCCTTCCTTGATATCCTCGGACGTTCCGAACTGACACAGTCCGAACAGGCGCGTCTGACCGTCAGTGCACGGATCACGCGGCTGAATGCAGAACGCAACGTCATTTTGTGGGCAGGACTTGCAAGCGGATTTGCCGGGAATGCTACCCGGATTTATCTGGCATCCTGCCGTATCGAAAACATATTTGTGCGCAGCCATGCGTGGATCATGGCATACATACACTGGCAGGATGGGGAAAAAGCTTCTGACTCTTTGAAATAAGCGACCATTTTCAAAGAGTTCAGGAGGAAAATTTCATGTTAGAAAAAGTCATTATCGTAGTTGTAGTAGCAGTTGTTGTGTTGGCCGCAGGTGTGGCATGGTGGTTCGAGAACGGATCAGCAAGCCATAATGAGGGCGGTCATGCAGCGGATGTGGACAGCAATGAACTGACAAAACTGGAAAAATAAATACATAATGAAAGAGGGAATGTTTCTGTGTGGGAACATTCCTTTTTCTTGTGCGTTTCTTTGTGTTTTGGGGACATATAGAGAAAAAGTAAGCTTGAAAGTCGCGGTGAACGTTGCCGGAGGGACATATGTAGAAAAAGTGCATTGAAAAATCCCGGAGAAGTTGGCAAAAGGACATATGTATAAAAAGCGCATGAAAAAGTCCCACAGGACCTGTTTAATGGGACATAAATGAGCACTTTTTTATCATATGTCCTCCATTCAGTTCGTTATGGGACATGGACGGCTATTTTTTTTGCCATATGTCCTCTATTCAGTTCGTCATGGGACATAGACAAGCATATTTGCTTTATATGTTTGACCTCATATCATTATAAGCAGTATATAATTTAATTATATGCGTTGAAGGCAGGTGTTGATTTGAATCTTGGTATTGAAAAGGAAACTTTATTTTGGAGTCAAACCCGATGGAACTGTTGTGGGACAGGTTGTGACAGAAGAGTCTTTGTGGGAAGTAAGTCAGAAAGTAAGTAATAAGCAAACATATCCTTGCATAAACTGTACAAACACAGGAATGCAGGGGTATTTTTTTGAAAGCTTATATTGAAGAAAGAGCCGTGGAAATCGCAAACTATATCATTGAACATAAGGCAACTGTGCGGCAGGCTGCCAAGCATTACGGAATTTCAAAATCGACCGTTCACAAGGATATCACGGACCGGCTGTGCCAGGTGAATCCGGCACTTGCGGCAGAAACCCGCAAGATTATTGATGTGAATAAATCCGAACGTCATATCCGCGGAGGAATGGCAACAAAGGAAAAATATGCACATTTGCATGCAGTATAGATTTTCTCCTGTCGTGCGTGTTATAATGGGATAACATGCAGGAGGAAAAAACAGTGAATAATATGAAAAAAAGAACAGCTCCGCCTTTATGCGGTGACCGACCGCACCTGGCTGGGCAATGAAACATTATATGAGCAGGTAGAGAAAGCACTGGAAGGTGGCGCCACTCTGGTACAGCTGCGTGAGAAGGAACTTCCGGAAGCGGATGTGCAGAAGGAGGCAGAAGAATTGCTGGAACTTTGCCATCGTTACGGGGTGAAACTCATTCTGGATGATGATGTGGAACTGGCGGCAAAAGTCGGCGCAGACGGGGTTCATATCGGACAGTCCGATATGGAACTGGCGCACGCGCGTGAGATTCTCGGACCGGATAAAATCATTGGTGTGACGGCAAAAACCGTGGAACAGGCGAAAGCCGCAGAAGCGGGAGGTGCTGATTATCTGGGAAGTGGTGCTGTGTTTGGCTCTACAACCAAAAAGGATGCCATTCCGATGAAACATGAACTGCTGGAAGAAATCTGTCACAGCGTAAAGATTCCGGTTGTGGCAATCGGGGAATTACGGCAGAGAATGTTTTGCAGTTAAAAGGCAGAGGCATCGCGGGTGTCGCAGTTGTCAGCGGCATTTTTGCCTGCGAGGATATTGAGACAGGCACTCGGCATCTTGGAGAACTTGTAGAACAGATCATATAAAGGGAACAAAAGAGGAGTAAAAAAGTAAAATGAAGAATCATCTGCAGATAAAAAAATTGACATTGACGGCACTTTTTACGGCGGTGGCTGTGGTCGGGAGTATGTTTTCTTTCCCGGTATTGGGCTCAAAATGTGCGCCGGTACAGCATCTGGTGAATGTACTGTGCGCGGTAACGGTCGGACCATGGTGGGGGCTGGCACAGGCTTTTATGGCGGCATTGATCCGTAATCTGACAGGGCTTGGCAGCCCACTGGCATTTCCGGGAAGTATGTGTGGTGCACTGCTTGCAGGACTGCTTTACCAGTATGGGAAAAAGCTTCCGTTTGCATACGTGGGAGAAGTGTTTGGAACCGGTATCATCGGTGGAATGCTTTCTTATCCGATTGCGTATCTGATTATGGGGAATAAAGCAGCGGCATTGTTTACATTTGTAGTGCCGTTTTTGATCAGTACCTGTGGTGGTACGATCATTGCAATTATCGTGACCATTCCAATGAAAAAGGCAGGAATTCTGGACGGTGAAATACAAAGACGGGAGAAACTGTGATGAAATTTTCCGGGGAAAAAAGTGGTGGAAATTTATGAGAAAATACAACAGAAACGTCCGATTATCCACTGTATCACAAATGCCGTGACGGTCAACGATTGTGCGAATATCCTTCTGGCGGCAGGCGCGTCACCAACGATGGCACACCATCCCTGTGAGGTGGAAGAGATCACGGCAGGTACAGCGTCACTGATCTGTAATTTCGGGGCCATCTCGGATTATGAGGCGATGAAGACTGCCGGAAAGCGGGCGCATGCGCTGGGACATCCGATCGTGATTGATCCGGTCGGGGTGTCGGGGGGTCTTCCTATCGGCGTGCAAAATGTTTGGAGTTGATGAAAATAATCCATCCGACCTGTATCCGGGGAAATTATTCGGAAATACAGGCATTGCTGCACAACTGTGGAACGGTTACCGGGGTGGATGCAGCCGAGGATGCGCTGGCGGAAGCAGAAGAAACATTTGCCGGAGCTGATGAAGCAGTATGCAAAGGAAAACCAGATGATTCTTGTCGCATCCGGAGAAGCTGATCTGATCACGGATGGAAGCTACGTCTACCGGTGTCATAATGGAAGCCCGATGATGGCAAGGATTACGGGAAGCGGCTGTATGTCCACCGTGATGCTTGGCGCTTTTTTAAGTGCGGAAAATTCGGTGGAGAGTGCAGTGGCATGCTGTGCGTTTACTGGCATTGCAGGAGAACTTGCGGCGAAAGAAATGACCGCGCAAAAGAGAGGAACGATGACGTTTCGCAACGGGTTTATTGATGCCGTGTCGTTGATGACACCGGAACAGTTGGAACATGGAACAAATGTGGACTGGTTTTAAAAAGTACGAACGGAGAAGAGGATATAAATGGAAAATATAGTATTGAAAGCGTTCGACGGTTACGCGCTGAGTCTGGCGGTATTTGAACGTGAGCATCCGCGGGGATACATTCAGATCATTCATGGGATGGAGAGGCGGGATTTACGGTGGTGACATCGGACATGCGGGGGCATGGGGAACATGCTCCCAAGCTGGGGTTCTTTAAAGAAAAAGACGGTGACCGTTATCTGTTGTCGGATCAGGTACAGATCACGGCATATATCAGGGAGCGGTTTCAAACGGAAAAGGTGATGATTTTTGCACATTCCATGGGAACCATCATTGCAAGGAATCTGCTTTGTACCCAGTCACACAGTTACGCAAAGGTGGTACTGAGCGGATTCCCGAATTATCCGGGAACACAGATTATCCGCATAGGGTTTTTCCTGACGAATCTGCTCACAAGGGCGCGTGGACCGATGTATCATTCCAAGCTGGTGCAGCAACTGTCGGTGGGAAATTTCAATAAGCAGATAAAACATGCAAAAACCGAAGTGGACTGGATCTGTTCCGATGAGCAGGTGGTACAGGCATATCTGAAAGATCCGTATTGCGGGCACGGATTTAGTGTCTCCGCTTTTCACGATCTGTATATGCTGACAACTGCTATGCATCAGGTGTCAAATTACCGGGACGTAAATGAGGCATTACCGATTCTGATGATCCGCGGCAGCGAAGATCCGTGCACCGGGTATGAAAAAAAGGTGCCAAAGACAGTGTGGACATGCTGAAACAGGCAGGTTTTTCCAATATTTCCACAATTACCTATCCGCATATGCGCCATGAAATACTGAATGAGAAAGAAAATGAAAAAGTTTACGCGGATGTGATTGCATTTTACGAGAAAACGTGAGGTTGTGACTTGTAAAATCACAGGGGCTTTATTATAATGGTAGAAAAATGGTGTACTTTTGAAAAATGCACCACATAAATGCAAAAATGCATTTTAGAAAACAGGAGGAAACAAAATATGGATCAGGAGAAAGTCCTCGTCATTGACTTCGGTGGTCAGTACAATCAGCTGGTTGCACGCCGCGTCCGCGAGTGCAATGTGTACTGTGAGATTTATTCTTACCGTACCGACATCGAACAGATCAAGGCAATGAATCCAAAGGGAATTATCCTCACCGGCGGCCCGAACAGCTGCTATGAGGCAGATTCCCCGACATACACGAAAGAATTATTTGAACTTGGCATCCCGGTTCTCGGTCTGTGCTATGGTGCGCAGCTGATGAATCATATCCTCGGTGGAAAAGTAGAAAAGGCACCGGTACGTGAGTACGGAAAAACGGAAGTGTTCGTGGACAAGTCTTCTCCGCTTTTTTGAGGGAGTGGCAACGGATTCGGCAGAAGGATCTACCATCTGCTGGATGAGTCATTTTGATTATATTTCCAAGCCGGCACCGGGATTTCAGGTGGTAGCACACACCGCTGACTGTCCGGTAGCGGCAGATGAAAACCCGGAGAAAAACTTTATGCAATCCAGTTCCATCCAGAAGTACTGCATACCGTAGAGGGAAGCAGGATGCTTCACAACTTTGTAAGAAATATCTGTGGATGTGCCGGCACCTGGCGCATGGATTCTTTCGTGGAGCATACAATCAAAGAGATCCGTGAAAAAGTCGGTGATGGAAAGGTTCTCCTTGCATTATCCGGAGGTGTGGATTCTTCTGTTGCAGCAGGACTTCTTTCCCGTGCAATCGGAAAACAGCTTACCTGCGTATTCGTCGATCACGGTCTGCTCCGAAAGAACGAAGGAGACGAGGTTGAGGAAGTCTTCGGACCGAACGGACAGTTTGACCTGAACTTTATCCGTGTCAACGCGCAGGAGCGTTATTACGGAAAGTTAGCAGGTGTGACAGAGCCGGAGAAAAAACGTAAAATTATCGGAGAGGAATTTATCCGTGTCTTTGAGGAAGAGGCAAAGAAGATTGGAGCCGTGGATTTCCTGGCACAGGGAACCATCTACCCGGATGTGGTAGAGTCCGGACTTGGCGGGGAATCCGCAGTCATCAAGTCCCATCACAATGTCGGAGGTCTGCCGGATTACGTTGATTTCAAGGAGATCATCGAGCCGCTGCGCAACCTCTTCAAAGATGAAGTCCGCAAAGCGGGTCTGGAGCTTGGCATCCCGGAGAAACTTGTCTTCCGTCAGCCGTTCCCGGGACCGGGACTTGGTATCCGTATTATCGGTGAGGTAACTGCAGAGAAGGTTCGTATCGTGCAGGATGCCGATTACATTTACCGTGAGGAAGTGGATGCTGCGGTAGAGGAATACCGCAAAGAGCATGGAGAGGCACCGGAGTGGATGCCAAACCAGTATTTTGCCGCGCTCACCAATATGCGAAGCGTGGGTGTCATGGGCGATGAGAGAACGTACGATTACGCGGTTGCACTGCGTGCGGTCAATACGGTCGATTTCATGACAGCGGAAGCTGCCAATATACCGTTCGAGGTGTTACAGAGAGTTATGAGCAGGATTATCAATGAAGTGAAGGGGGTAAACCGCTGCT